>WBZO01000510.1_pt1 | contig 81241 bp, 150 predicted proteins | sample 5204261 | NCBI WGS metagenome assembly WBZO01 (sample SAMN12412400, study PRJNA552823) | activated sludge metagenome | isolation source: activated sludge from anammox sidestream of wastewater treatment plant... | place: USA: North Carolina | collected 2017-09 | reverse complement strand
AAGAAGAACATGTTTTGTTCAAAAGTTCTCCTCAGCATGAACTGTTACTACTTTATCACATTCCAATGTAAATCCAAGAATATTGATTGGCTGAATAAACCAGAAAGGATTCTTTTGTCTCTCTTTCCGTTCATAACGATCCGAAGGTTTTGGACATTTGGAATTTTCAGCGAACTTCAAAGCCCATTCCTTCACCAACTCAAGTTGTTTTTTGGTTGGTTTGGTTTCGCAATGAAGACGAACTGAGTTTGGTACCCCTTTTTTTGAACAATAAAGGTTGGGTGTAACAGCTAGTTCTTCAATTCTCCAGCCATATTCACCTTGAACACGTTTCCAAAGACCAGAATAAGGATTCTCATCTTCATCAAGTTCTTCCCAATCACAATCAGAAGTTCCAGCAAACTTTTCACGAATCTCGTGATGAAACCATCCGTGATCATGTTCACCTTCACAACCAGTTACATAACCACGTAGAGCACGTTCGAAGTTGCCAGCGTAACTGTCTGTGTGAATAACAATCGAGTAGTTTGATTCTTTTCGTGTCATATCAACTTTATACAACACAAGAGTTAGTAGGTCAATAAAATTAATGAATTAAACCGCAAAGGAAATCGTTTCGTTTCTATCTTCACAAATCAAACGAAAACCAATGATGTTCAAGGGAGGAATAGAAACAAAAGGATCGTCGTGCGAATAACGCCCCGTTCGAGGATTCCATTGAGGTTTTTCCGCCCGAGACCTCTCTGCAAATTTATATGACCATTCTTTGAGAATGGTAAGTGCTTCTGCGCTTGGTTTTTCCGAACATCGAATCTGAACGGATTGAAAAGCGGGGTATGGATATCGAGTCTTTTGTGCAGGGGTTGTTACCTGACAATGTTCTCCTCGACCATTATTTCCATAACCAGGAGTAGGACAGATATGAGCAAGTTCCTCTCCCCAGTTCCCAGGCCAAGGGATAAAGAGCAAAACAAATGGATTTTCATCTGCTTCATCCCAAACAGCCCCATAACATCGAGACTCAAATCCAAAAGCTCTGCGAATGGGATAAACGAACTTATCACCACGGGGAGTTTCGTAGCCTGTAATAAAGGCTACCATCTCGCGTTCAAAATTTCCTGAGTAGCTGTCTGTGTCAATCACAACTGACCACTGCTTACCAGGAGCATTCGGATTATCGAGTTCCATGAATCAGATATACACTGATTCATTTGAGAAGTCAATGTTGTTTTGAGCCCATGAAAGGAATTGAACCTTCATTTCACGCATTACGAAAGCGGTGTAATTGCCATTATACGACATGGACAAAACCTGTTGCAGTGTGCTCTGGACTTGGGCGAGCAGAACAGGTGTGATGGTTGTAACTATTCTGACTTTCTTTTTTTCTTGGATTCAAGAACTAAGAGTATTTGACTTTCATGAACTATAAGAAATTCTATGTTATCAATGTTTAATGGAAGAGCTTGACGAGTATCATAAAACACTTCATCTCCGACTCTTAACTTTCCCTCATCAACCGCGGCAATTCTACCACGGGCAATATTTCTTGCAACTGTTTCAGGAACAACTAATCGACCCACAGAAATTGGTTCATCAGGAATCGGTGTTAATAGCACCCGTTGTTGTAACATGCGAACGTTTTTCATAAGTCAAGTTTAGGATGACGTTTGACTTATTTCTACGTCAGACGTTAAATGCCATTGCAAACAATTCGGACATTGATAAGCTCTCATCGGAGTTCCACTCTCCGTAATCTTTTCAGCTCGTTTAGTTGCCCCAAATTCAGTCCAGAAGATTCGTTTCCTTAAACACATCTGTTCCCAATGCAACTGTTTTGTTTTAGCTCGTTTAGGCATTTTAAACGAGTTCCTTAGCTCAATACCTTTGACTTGAACAAAGACTTCTAGGCACTTTTACGCCATTCCTAGCGACCTAGCGTGCTACCGTTACACCAATACTGAATTGCCTCAACTTTAAGTTGAGGACTTTGCCCAGGCACCTGTTGGAGTCTGGATAGCAAGGAGCAAAGAATAGGGGTTTCACCTATGTTGCAGGACTAAACCTGTAGCCTATTTGTAACTAGCTGATCTTTCTCCGGTGCAGCAAGATGGATATGAACCATCACTCATTTCTGCTATTGGCTTCTGCCTCTTGTCTTGGGCTATTGCTGCGTGTGTAGGGTCAAAGGATTTTTTCAATTCAACTCTACTAAAATGGTGGGCAGGGATGGACTTGAACCACCGACCCCTCTAACGAGTGCTCTTGCATCTGAGCTACCTGCCCTAACAAAAATAACTATAACTCAATGTTTCACAAATGTAAACTATTTCTATCACTTATTCTATTACCGGATAAGTGGAGGATTACCAGAGGAGGGGAGACAAGAAGGGAAGAGAAAAGGATATTTAAGATCAAATGCCAATTAATTCTAAAGAAATCCTGTTTGGTCCTGTTCCAGATGAACAAAAAGACTTCTGGCAAAAGAGCAAGTTTGCACAGAGAGATGCTGCTATCCTGGATAATCACTTTGATTCTAGATCTCATGGTAAAAAGATAGAGAACACCATGAATGCATATTCTATTCCGAAGAGTGCAAAAGTAGCATTAAAAGAAACGGTTGTTGGTGGTCTTCCTGTTTGGGATGGTGCTGCGTCTGTTTGGGATGATCGATATTCTCAAGCACAAAACAAACTTATCCAAAGAAACCAAACCATTCCAGATCCATGGCAAGGAAGAAAACCTGGAATGGTTGAAGAGATAGATGCCGGTGCAGTTCTTCAACAAAGGTTGATGGCACAAGCTGCTAACCCTGGTGGTGTAACTCATGGACCAATGCCCGGACATGCAATGGTTACAGGTCAACAACAAAGTCAACAACATACAAGTGTCTGCACCTTGATGGAAGGCCATGTTTTCTATCAAGCTCTTCAGATTCAAGGATTTGGCACAACTCAACCGCTTGCCAAGACAGGTGGACAGATTCGAGGTGTTCAAGGTAGACAGTTCCAAGTCGAAGGAGTTGTTACAGCTTATGTTGTGGATGGCCTTCAAACGATTGATCTGTCGAAGATGGAACCATCAAGACTCAAGACCCTTGTCAGGGTAACAGCGCCCCTTCTAGGCACCTTCCTGGTCCCCCAGGAGGCTGTTCAGGAGATGAATGTCGGAGGGGCTTCAAAACAGCTTTTGATTGATTCTGGTCAACAACATCGAATGGAACAAAGACAGCAATGGTTGCATCAACAGCAATCACAACAACCTGTTTTGTCTCAACCTCAAAGACAGATAATGCAAAATCCTAGAGTGCCTAATCCTCAAGAGTCACTTCAAGCTCAGAGTAGAGAAATGATGAGACGCAGAGGATTGTTAAAGGGATAACGAAAACATGGAAGCTGAACTATTCAGAGAGTTCATCGAACATCTTGTTCTAAGCTGTCTTTATGAAGCACGACCTTCTGGATTTGATGTTCAGACGCATTCATCATTTCTTCAGGCTCTTGTTCAAAAAGCCATAGATGATCCCGAGTTTCAAACTTGGTTCAAAGGTTCCAGGGTTGTAGACAACAAAGGATACCCTTTGTTGGTTTTTCACGGAACAACCAAGGATTTTCAAAACTTTTCTCATGCAAAGACAAATACAAGCGGAACGGGTATCAGTACCAACTGGCTTGGGTTCTTCTTTACAAGTTCTGCTGAGGTAGCTGGTATATATCCTGCAAAACAGTTCAATCCCAAAAAGGGATATAAGGCTGGAGCACAGATAAAAATGTTCTTTTTGAAGATAAAGAACCCTTTCTTTATCACAGAAAAGGGATATTGGAAACTTTCAAGGATGAGTCCAAAAGAGATTCAGGTTTATACCACTCAACTTAAAACCAAGGGGTTTGATGGTTTGATCATGCCTTCGGTCTGGAGAGGAAAAAGTAAAGGCTATGACTTTGTTGTGTTTGACAACTCTCAGATTAGACCTGTAGGTTCTTCAACGAATGGTCCTTGAATGTTGTCAATAGATGTCAACGAGATCTCATCTTGTTCCATACAAAGAAACACATCATGACTCTCCATCCATCCAACAAGACTCTCTTCATCAATCTCTTCTCCTGGTCCCAATCTTGCTTTCATCCTATTCAAGAATGATTCCTTGTCGTTCCTTGTTGCTTCTCTAACCACAAAAGCAATGGTTGGTGGGAGATTAGGATTGTCAGGATCGGTTGTCAGAACAAGCTCTTTGTCTTTTGGTCTATAACTCATAACTTCATTCTCCCATTTCAAATGGTTCCAGAAAACCTTCCATTACTAAAACTGTTTCATCTCCTGAGATTCCAATCCAAAAATGTTGACGAAAAAAGGTGGCATAAGGGAATGGTCGGTCATGTCGAGCCAACCATTCATATTTTTCTTTTTTTGATGCTCTTTTAACCAAGAAAACAAGATGCTCTTCATGTTCTAGTTCTACTAGATTGCTTTGATAGTGCGTTGTTTCTGGAAGAATGAGTTTGGCAAATGTTTTGGGTTTAAAGTTGTAAGAACGTGCGGATCGAATCTTCGCATAGAGCATCAATTGCTCTTTCGTTCGGAGTTTTTGGAAGCGCTGTTGTTGTTTGATATACAGATGCAAGCTCATTTTCTTGAGAATCCGCCCATTCTACCAGTTGTTCATAAGGTAGAGCTCCATCACGAATTGCAAGAAGTTCTTCCCGATCTGGTCTTTTTACGATAACCTTTCCGGTTGTTAGAATTTCTCTACACATCCGAATCAGTCGGACAAGATGCATTCCATGCTTTGTGTCATATCCAAACTTTTCTTCAAGAACAGCTCGTTGTGGGTTTCTTGAACGTTTCCATTCCTGATATGAATCCCAATCGGCACATTTCTGTTTATATTCTCGTTCTTTTTGGACATAAAGAATGAAGTTGTCTTCATAACCGAGGAGTTTGGCTGCTCCCATCCAACGAGTGTCTGAAGTCATTTGAAGTTCTGCAAGCATAGCAGAAAGACGTTCTTGCATCAGGATTCGTTCAGAAGGTTCAATACTGTCCCAGTTTACATCCCAAGTTTCAATTTTCTTTTGAATGTCTGTCATTGCCGCTGCAAGCTGATCTGGAGCAATGACAGGACGTTCAGACAATCCAAACTCAACTCGGGTCAAAGGTGCTTGAGGAGGATTCTTTAGCCACCTATAGTGCGTATTGATTCTTTTTAATTGAGCTCTTGCATAACCAAAAAAGGTATAATAAGCTTTTTTACTTAAAAAAAGATCGCGATTATCGATAATTGTTTTTCCAACTCGATGAATTGAAATCCAATCAGATTCATCTGTGTGTAAAACTTCAATGATGTTGGGGTTGCAGTCCCTAGCAAGTTTAAAAAACTTTCTAATCTCGTAGATCACGCCATCAGGCTCTTTTCCTTTTAGTTCAGCTTGTTCAAAGTTCTTGCTGAACCCAAGAAAATATTCCGATGGAGGAATAGCGATGCCTTTAACATCAATGTCACTTGTAGGCGTATTAGTTCCATAAGCATGGGAACCATGCAAAGTTAAAAAGATTGTGTTATCTACTAACCATGGCAGGTTGCCTTTGTAAACATTTCGTAAATTGATATTGGTTTTCATTCTAATCTTCCTCTGGGTTTTTGACCATTTTTTCTTTTCAGCCAAGAATCTACAATAATATAACCAATGGTATTACCAAAAAACCATAAACCACACATGGCCACGTCGAGAAAAACACGACGCAAAAATAAATCAAATCGAAACAAAAAAGCAAGACATGTAAATAAGAGCACAAAAACAAGACTGCTAATAAACATCAGCTTTTGAATTGTTTTTGTTTTCATCGTGTTCTCCAAAACTTGTTATACAACACAACGAACCAAATAGTTGTAGCAAGTGCAATGCTACCAGGAAACATAAGAAAATATGCCCCCACTCTGTCAACATCCCAGAATTTATAAACTCCAAAAAAAGTTGCTAAAGCTGCAACAAAAAATAAACAAACATTAAACCAATAGGTTGCTTTCAAACTCATCTTTTTCATTCCTTTTTATTGTGTTATCGAGCAGAAACCATTTCTTTCCATCTTGCTTCAACCATTTTTGCGTATTTAATATGACTCAAGCCATAATTTCCAAGAGAAAACCCGTCGTTGATTTCAATCAAGGACAGAACAGGTTTCTCTTTTGGTCGAACTAGCTTACCCACATCCATAGCATAAGCCACAGGAGCATCCTTGAAATCAGAAATCATTTGCTGGAGAACTTTTGTTGCGGGTGATCGAACCCCAAACCCACATCCTTCATAACCAAAAACTCCCTGAATTTCACCTTTCAGGACATAAACACGCCATTCTGTGTCAAAAAAAACGACTTCTGAAGCAAGAACTTCAAACTTGTCAGGCAAGTTCTTGGTTAGAAGAAACGAACCATTCTCATATACATGTCCTCTGAAAGCTTTTTGAATGGTTGCTGGTTTGATAAACACTGGTGTTTTGCGTCTGCGAATAGCTCCGAGTGTTGTTTTCCAAACTCGACGATGTGTGTATTTGTTAAGGCAATCTGGAATGTCAATATTTTCGGGTTGAGGAAGTCCAAGATAATAAAGAGCCATTCGAACTGATCGAATGCTACCCTTAACAATAGTTGAACGATGCAATGGAAGTTTATCAAGATCTCTTAGTTTGAAACCTTGAAGTTGATAATCCATTCGGAGCAAACCTTTTGCTGCGCTTTCTACATTGCTGGAGAACCAATTGGTATCGTATAGCCAAGTTGGACTACAATCAGAAAGTTCCAAGAATGCCTTTTTCGATCTAACCATGTTTATTTGGTAACATCAGGTGATGAAATTGTCAAGATAGTTACTTGTATGGCAGATAAAGAAATGACTATTCTACCAGAAACAAAAGAACCCGAAGTTGAATTGATTGATTCTTCTATTAAACAAAAAACATCATTAGATGAAGTTCTTGTTCGTAAAGTGTTATTCTCAGAAAAGAAAAAAGAAACACTCAAGAAGAAAGAACAAGAAAGAAAACTGGTTCTCTCTCCTGAAACTCAGAAGATTAAAAATACACTTAAAAAGTTGATAATGGAGGCATGGAATGAACTTGAGTAGGGTCATCAATAAAGGTAAGTGGGTTTTTTATAAAACTATCTCCGTACCAAGTTTTTTGGTTGGTTACGGATTGAGAGTTTATAAATGGTTGGAAAGGGATGAGACTCTAAACCAGTCTCGTGTGCAGTCCTATCACACTTGGTATTCTCAGCGAGTTTATTTATGACAAACCATTAAAATTTGGTATGGACATAACATGCAATGTCGATACCCAGAATTGCAGAAATCACAGCGAAATTAACCCTGTCAGCAGTTGTGGCTCCATAGTAAGCGAACCAAAAGGCAAGCAGTGCAATATCGCACATGATGTTGAAAAGACAACCATCAGAATCATGCTTCCGCACGTTCTTCCAAGCGAACCAAAGAGAAGCAATTGCAAAGAAGATGATACCAGCGTTGATCATGTTGAGATTCCTTTGTGATTGGCGTTGACTTACATCCACACTCTATACGAATTACTTGATGAAATCAAGAACGATCTTCAGAATTCTCAAAACAGTAAAGACTGCATCCGAGAGAAGTCGAAAAAAACAGGATCATCTGAGGGATACTTGCAGGTGTGAGAGTGAACCACTCAGGGTGTGTGAGAACACACAAGAGAGTAACCCCAAGACCCACAGTAAAAGCATGAGTCCTGAATGAGTTGCCCGGTTTGTTTGCCATGTACATCAAACAAAAAACCGTGATAACTGAAACTGCGATCTGAGAAAAGATGAACATGATTTTCCTATCAGGTTGAGGTTGTTGAGAGACAATATAACACAAATGATTGGATGTCAACTCAAAAGAAGATTTTGAAGGTCTCGTTCCATTGCTTTAGCCTGTTCTTTACTGATGCAGTTTTCGTAAAACCAAGACTCAAAGACCATCTTGATCTCAACCCAATCCAGACCAGAAAAACATTCGTTTCGACGGTTCATCAAATCCTTGATCTCTGGTTCGTACTCATTGGTAGGAGCACCCATCCTGAGAAGACCAATGGGATCATGCTGATTGATGATTTTCTCAATCTGTTCGTATGTTAGTTGTTTCATTATTTTTTTAGCTGAATAGCTGCAACCAAAGATATACGATAAATGCGATCAATGCAAGAAAAATCAATACGCCAATAATACTGATTAGAATCATCTTTCACCTTTTAATTCGATAGTTTGCTTCATTTTTGTTGAACCAGATGAATTGACCGAGTTTGAAGTTTGAACCTTTATATGGAAAAAGTGAAACACGAAACCTTTCTGGTTCAATTGCAACGATCTCTCCGTGATGATAATAGCTTTTAACAGCTAATCCTGATTTTCCATTCCTTACAGTACCAGGAGTTCCAAGAAGAACGTACATCCCCACTTTAAGTTCCGGGTTGATCATAGGTTTTCAACTTTGTTCTAGAACGATTCTTTCTCTTCGTTCCAAATAATAGGAACGTATCTTTTTGTTTGATGGAACATCAAGCATTCACAACCATAGGGAACAAATTGATGTTCTTCATAGGAATGAGAATTGGCTCCGGTTCCACACCAACAAACATAAATATCAATTTGTTGTTTGCAACCAGAACATCGTTGAATGATCACCAATCCTGATTTTGAGGATTTCATCTTATGCAAACATACAGAGATGATATCCATCTTCATGGATTCGGATACCACACCGAATAAGATCAATGATCTCTTCAACTGTTACAACAGAAGTAAGATCACTGAGCTCAATCTCTAGATGAATCTCATCATGTTCCGCTCCTGCAATCATATCCCGATCACCTGGAACAAGTTTATCCAACAGAAGAAAGGCATGAAGATCAGGACGTTTTGACATAGGATTCTCGATCCTGTCAAACTTGAGATACTCAGAGCTGTATTCTTCAAAAAGATCACGAATTTCATGTTGAGTCATCATGAAAACAATCTAACATGATTATCGTAACAATTCAAGCCAAATCAAAATCCAAGGACTTCAAAGTTAGTGATGATTCCGCTGTGTCTATAAGACCAGAGTTCGATTGTCTCTTGAGAATCTTCCCGAGTCAACCACAAGTGAACCTGTCCATATTTGCCCTTCTCAAGCCTTCCCTGTGTCACCACAAACGTTCCATTATACTCAGGTACCTCAGACTCCAAACGGACTCTCTTGCCCCTCCCAGCCTCTCCTGTGAGCCCATTAAAAGCACTCTTCATCATGGTCGCTTGTGCATCATTGGTAGGATAAACAGGTGGTTCTTCTCTCTCAGAACGAACACCGAAAAAGTTGCCATCGACTGTAACAGACAAAATGTCCATGTTTCGAGGAGTTCCAATCTCGACAGGTGGTTGACCTGGATGTTCAATCATTGCAAGAAGTGAACCATGTTTCCCTCTGCCTCTTTTAGTTGAGAGAACAGTGTAACCTTGTGTTCCAGGAAGACCTCGAAAGTGAACCGAAATAATTTGACCTGGAGTCAGGTCCTTTAACACATTGCGTAAAACTGTTTTTTCCATTTGACTTCGGAGTCTTTGCTCCGCCTTTCATGGATTCAATTTACCACTTAAAGGATCGAATTGAACCAAATAGCAAAGATTTACTTGAAATCATCTGGATTATGTGTTATTCGTCTGATTTTTGTTCTGATTCTTTTTTCTTTCGTTTATTTTGCTCTTCAATGCATTTTAAAAGCAATCGAGCATTTTCGTAAAGACTTAACTCAGATCCGAGAAACATCAATACGAGAATAAAGAAAACGATACACCATCCAAGATCGCTCATGGCTTTTCTCCCTCGTTGTAAGGTTCTAGGTTCAGAACACTCACATGGTAGATACCATCCACATCTTGATTTCCGTCTTTAGTAATTACCAATAATCTTAAAACAGTTTTTGGATTGGCCACACCAACCACCATCCCAATTGTTCCAATGTTTAAAGAACGTTCTTCAAGATTCTCATTGCCAGAACCCTGGTTCCAGTTTGTTTCCTTAACGGTATTAATCCATTCTTCTGTATGACCCTGAATGTTTTTTACTCGGCATAGCCGTTTCAACAAGGAATTTGCCCTTGTTGCCATGATGGTCTCAAACATCGGTGCAACCGGCATAACCAAGTTCTTTTTGGGGGATGGAGATGCGATGTTCATTTAAATAAATAATAAGATAAAAGCCGAGAACTTTCAACCTCGGCTTTTATCTTTTTGAAATAAGTGAGTCTATCGGTGATGTGTTGGAGGGTATAAGTTGCCAGGGATTGCAACACTTGCATTGGTGCTGATCCGGTTCATGATACTTAAAGCTGTTCTTGGGTAGGATGCCATTGAACGTGGGATTCTACAACGTCCAGAACGAAACCTTGAGATTGCTCCAACCCAAGAGCCACAACGTTCAAATCCATGTTGTAAAGCTACAGCAGCTTGTCTTGGAGCCCCCGCAACATGTCGTCTAGTTGGACTGATTGGAGCTCCCCAATTCCCCCCTTCATTGATATCACATCCCAAGTGGGTTTCTAAAAACCCAACCGAGAGCATGATAGCAGCAGGAACTCCATTGTCCCTTTCAGCCGCTTCGGCGACTTGAGCGATAGAATCAAAGTTTCTAACAATACAAGCACGATTGTTCCCTGACATGTGTGGGAATAAGTGCAAAAGAGCAGTAAGTAACATTTGCGCAATTGTCATTGATGTGTTTACCTCTACACACCTTGTATCATTATAATCTAAGCCATTAAACCCGTTAATTCACTCAGTTTCAGGTTCCTCGGCTCTTACATCCTTCTCAAAGATAAGAGCCCCCTCGTAACAACCCGAAAGAGTCCATCCTTGAACAAGAGTCAGCCAGAAAAACTTCAAACAACCGCTTGTAGAAAGGGTTGCCATTACTCCTTCAACTTCAACAACACGCCATGCAATTGTAACCCCAAGACGCGGGTCAAAGTAGTTGAATGGAACTCGAAGCTTGAGAACAGCTTGATTTGACATTGAATCTTTCTCTGGTTGAATGCGATAAGGCATGGGTTTGTTTTAAGATGAGAAGCTAAGGAAGACAAGTGAAAAGATAATCAGTCCATAAAGGCAAAGTGAAGGTGCTCCTGAACCATCCCGTTACCACTCTCTGAAGGTGGAACCGGTGTTGGAGTCAAACATTCTTCATAGAAAATAGTAATCGTCGTCGTCTTCTATATTGGTGGTATAATGCGGAGCAGGCACACGATTTGTTCGGTTTTGAAGCTTCCAGTTGTCCAAAGCAGCCCGATCTTCGTGATGAACGAGCTCTCCCATGTCGTCCATGTATTGGACTGTTCTGAGATAATCGAGATTGTTCGTGAACATGTTACTTCTCACCTTTCTTAAAGCGATTCCACATTTCAGAAAGAGCCACATTCAAAACTTTCATTCTTCGATCCAGTTCTGGTGTTCGATATTCGTGATAGTAGTCGGCAGAAAGTCCACGATATTCCAATCGAACTTTTCCACCAATCCCGAAATGCCCCATGAATCGGTATTCATGGGAGTAATCATCCTCGGTGAAATACTCCACAAATCCTGTTCTGTAGTATTCGTGTGCTCCACCGATCAACACAAGCAGATCGTAGACTTCGTTTGCTTGCTGTGTGGTTAGTTTTGGCATGTTTTCTTTATACTCCTGTTTAAGTAATAATACAAGAACTATCGTGATCTTGGCCATGAAAAACCAGGGTTGATACAACCCATCCTGACCATGTTGTGGTATCGTCCTTGCACAAAATATTCGTCTCTTAGCAAGCCTTCAACCTGGAATCCAGACTTTAGATATTTTTCCTGCGCGCTTGTATTATCTTCTCTCACAATCAACCAAAGCTTGTGGAGTGCAAGGGTGAAGAATGCTTCATGTAGAAGTGCCTTGAGAATTGCTTCGGCATATCCCTTTCGTTGTTGACTCTTTGTTACAGCAAGAAAGATTCGTCCATTAGAAGCTGGCCAATAGATTGCATTGATGGAACACTGACCAACATATTCACCTGTAATTGCATCGAACACAGACCACACTCGGTCATTCTTTGATGAAATCAAAGAATTGATATATGCAAGTTCTTCGTCTTCAGTAATTGGTGTTTGCCTGTTTGCGAAATAACCCATGACTTGCATGTCATTCACCCAACCCATGATGTAGGGAAGATGCTCAGGTGCAAGTGGCTCAAGACGAACAGCACGGTTGGTCATGGTTGGAACCTATCACCTTTTGCGAGGTTTAGCAAGAAGGAAACAGATGAGGATTTGTATATTCTTCTAGGCTGATTTCACCCATCACGTACCGATGAGCATTCACGAGAGGTTTATACTTCTGGATAAGAGTGTCTTTTAGATCAGATTCAGACACACCAAGAAAATAGGCAACTTCTTGAAGAGTTGCCTCTGTCTCCCTTTCAGGAAGATTGCATTTTACAATTTCAAAACTCCAAACAAAATCTTCCCATGTTACTGTGACTGCATACCTTTTGATCATCGTCGAAAAACTAACTTTGCTCATAAATCCTTGATATCACAAATCCGTAATTTCCTCAAGAACATTTGGGTTTACCCATCGAACATAGTTCTCTCTGGATGGTTCAGTTTTTAGAAGTTTCGCAAGAGTCATGTTGCAAAGCCAAACCTTGACCAAACCACAGTTTAGATCCAACTTGGAAATAAAGCACATGTTCGGAAATGTTTTGCGATACCAAGCTGGATCAAACCAAGCCGTCTGGCCATCTTTGTAAACCACAACAATTCGTTGAAATTCTGGTCTGATCCAGTAGAACTTTAGGGGATTCATAACGCCGTTTTCTTCAGAAGTCATACCATCTCGATTTCGCAAAGGCAAATGGGATTTACCCAATAAGCATATTCTTCTCTATCCGAATAAAGTTCTGATTTCAAGTGTTTTACGGTTCTTGGATGACAAAACCAGACTTTAACCATCCCATCTTCCCTGGTTTCAAGCCTGGAAAGAAAAGATGACTCTGGAACACGTCTTTTCCAATCAGAAGGGTATAGAATGACTTTGCTATATTTTCCTTGAATTAGATAAACAACTCCGAACTCAGGTTTACACCAATAGAACTTTAGAGGGTTTTTGATTTGAGCGAATCCTAGTTGTTCCATTGTCATGCAAGTGGAATTTCGTAGAGAAAACTTGGATCAACCCAACACTTGAAAAAGTCTCGATCTTCCGCAGACTTGAAGAATGCTGAAGTATTACTGTTGTACAGCCAAGCTTTTACAAGCCCGTTCTCTTCCTCAAGAAAAGAGAACAAACAGGCACTTGGGTAGTGATATTTGAAAGTTCGTGGATAAAGAAGCCAATCGCCATCTACAGCAACCAATCCATTACCTTTATGAAAGGGTTCTTGAACTTGTCGGATGATACTTGGGTCTTTAACCAACTGAACCATTGGATAAAAAAACCTAATCCAATAGGGTCTCAGTCCTGGTTGGATTCTAGCGTTTGGAATCATGTTCCTGTTTTGAACAGTTGCTCTTGCATTCATAGCTTCGTTACATTCTTTCGATGCATGTAAAAGGTTCGAGGAATCATGTTTGTGTTAACAACACAGAGATTGCCATCAAGGAGTTCAATGACTCCAACGATATAAACCCCGTTGAACACAAATGAAACAAAATTGCCCGGTTCAAGTTCCATGAATGAACACACCGTAACATAAATTGATTTCAATTGCAAGAAGATTAAAGATCGAATTCGGTGAGAAAGTTAGGATTTACCCAGATTGCGTATTCATCACGTTGTTTTGGATTTTTAAGTGCATCTACGGTAAAAGCACTGCAAAACCAAACTTTGACCAGACCTCGTTGCATCTCAAACTCAGAAATGAAACAACAGTTTGGATGCCAAGACTCAAGATAGTCAAGATCCAGCGATGATTCGGAACCATCTGCTTTCAGAAAATGAACATTTTTGAGTGATGAACAGAGCTTGTAAAATCCTAGTGCCATCAGGAAGGTTTTACTTCATTTCACGGGTTCTTGCAAGAACTTTTTTGTGAGGATGCTTGGATCAACCCAATATTCTTGCATATCATATTCTTTTTCAATGTTTGGGTTGTGAAAGAACACTTGAACCCATCCGCTTATAGGGCTTCTTTTAAAAGAAGAGAGTAGATAGCAACCAGGATATTTTTTACTGAACAAGAAAGGATAGACATATCCTCCATTGAACTTATCCCATGGTTTGTCCAAGTCTCGAATAAAGCGTGCTTTTTTACACGATGGTTTAATCCAGAAAGCTTTTAAGTTTGTCATGAGGCATTATAGCACACCCTAATGAGACTCAATGACCTTCTTGAAGAAAGTTGCTCATTTCCATGATCAAACCAGAAACCCAAGCAAGAATGAAAGCGGGAAAAAACAAACACCAACCAAGAACTTTGAGCAGCAACCCCAAAATGAAACTCATCAAAACTCTGAAAGGTCGAAAAACACAAAGACCAATGTAGAAAATTACGAGATATTGGATGGTGGTCATATATGGATTATAACCATTCGTTGTTAAGAATCAAGCGAAGAAGGGGAAAGATGATCTCCGGTTAGGGGTAATCGAATGAAAACATCAAAACATCTTTCACGTTCAGTTAAAGGACGTGGAGTTCCATTGATGTTTAAACCAACTGGATCAACTGCCCAAAGTCCAAATTGATTCAATCTCCCTTTAACGTAAAATTCTCGATTATTATCCAGGTTGCGAACACGAGTTCTTTGAAAATGGTTTTGACGAAGGATTTCTTGAAGATAATCCGGTTCAGATGTGGGATTACCAACCCAATATTGTCTATATTCTAGAAACTTGCTGGTCATTAGCACTCTTCGTCCAAGTGTAACTTGTGGACTAACAAGCATCCTTCTCGCTGCATCAGCATAAACTCGTTGTTCTGTTGCTTCTCCGAGAATGTAATGAATTAACAAAGAAGGAAATCCTTCTCTTGTATGATACGCAACCCGGAACCTGCAACCATTTTCTTCGACAAGGATCATGATCATTCCCTCGTTACGATTGTTCAGTGCTTCGTTCCCTCGAACATGTGCGATTAGAAAGCTATTCATCTTTATAACCTTTAATGGGTTCGATTAAACCCATCTCCCAGATTAAACCATGGTTCAACTGCAATGATCAAAGCTCCAAGTGTCAAAGGTTGACCATAATGATCTTGTGCAGCAACAAACACGACCGTATCATTACAGTAGTTTCTTGGACTGCAACATGGATTCGGAAAGCTTTCTGTAAGAGCCCTTCGAACATCTCTGCGAAGCTCTCTCACAGTGGTTGTAGATTTTGGTTCAAACGCTACAGTCGTACAACCACCTTTATAGGCATGTGGCGTTCCATATCCTGGGCATAGAACCACATCATCCTCAAGAACCAAAAGAAACAAGTCCAGTTCACGAAGCGTGATTTGTGTTAATGGATTCATTCTCCGATGTCCCTCCAATATCGAATTGAAGCAATCATCATTCCAAGAGTCATAGAACCTTCAATAGTTCCATCATCCAGATACCCAGGTGGATATCTCACATCCACCAAAGTATCCAAACCATAACGTTGACCATTGATCTCTTCCGCTAGGATCTTGCGGATTGTGGTCTTGAGAGTTCTTACAGAACCGCGATTACCCTGATACAAACTAACCCTTGTTGGATCTTCTTGTGCCGGGGCAGGAGAGCCCCAACAAGGAACCAACGAAACATCATCGTTGAGACTATTGAGAAACTCTTTAATCTCTCCGATTGTCAATTGCGTTAAGAGATTCATTGTTCTCCATCAAGGTTGCAGGTCATGAGAAGAACATATACTTTCTTCTTCAAGAAGTCAAAGGAAAACTAGGGAAGGATTACTAGAATGGCGCTTGTGATTGCGATGATCGAAAGAAAGGACTTGCAGACGAGATTCAATGCACTGTTGGATTCCCACACAGCAGCAAGGAACAAAGAAGCAAGACCGGATGCAACCAGATAGACAACCGGAAGAGAAGAACAATTCACAGCAACATAAGCGCTTCCAAAAGCAAGCATCAGTGCTGTCATCTTGATTGATAGGTTCATGAAATCGCCATGTTTCCATAGCATTCCAAAGAAAAGAAAAACCATACCAACCACGACTGTGAATACGAGAGAAAAACCAATTAACATTGTACGTCCTTTTGTTTTAGTGTTTAGGTTACCAGACTTCGGTTTGTTGTCAAACCTTATCCCGAATTCGATTCCACGTCAAGAGATTTAATACAGGAAATAACTTCATAGCGTTTCAAGAGAACATATCCGATGTCCTCGCCACGAACCAAGTAGAACCTGAATCCACAGTTTTCATTAACCGACCTTTCCAGGTTAATGAAAAGAATGATTTGGCCACTTTTAAGCTTTCTAGGGTATTTTTCATTCCTAGAGTTTCGAGGATACCAAATATTCAAAGGTCTTTCGTTCTCAAACCTATAAAGAGACCCTTGAGCGAATCGACGTTTAAGTGCCTCTAGGTCTGGATCTTTTTTAGGCATAGGGTTCCTGAACTTAACACCATTCAGGAACCCCGTCAAGGTCTGTTCTACGCTCTTGCTCTACGAGTCCGGGCAGCGCTTCGGTATCCTTCTGCACGACCCTGGAGATAGGCTACAGTAGTCCCCGGAAGGTTGTCGAAGATGCTTGGAGATACAGGGCTCTCCAGAGTCTCCGTTGGGTCTGCGGGAACTTCCCCGGTAGGGATAGCGTTCCTGAGTCGATACCGAGTTCCCTGTCGGTATACAGCAGCGAAAGCAGGGCACTTCTCACGGATGGTTGTAATCAGAGAATCAATGTCATCCTCTCTGACTCCAAGTTCTTGGGAAAGAGTCCAAGAGTCTTTCCCATAACCAACACCGGTCAAAGGCAGTCGAGCAAGTACCTGACCCATCTTTGCAAGCTTCTTCTTCTCCGCAAGCACCCGATAAGCCTCAAGGTAACTCTCAGACAGACGGCTGTCTTCAACAAACTGAACACAGAACATGATCCAGTTGATCATCTTGTTCAGGTTAAGTGTTCCTGCGTGCTGACGAAACTCCACCGTACCATGCTTGACGTAAGCTGCAAGGTTGAGCTTGTAGTAGCGAGTCTGAGGAAGGTTTGCTACGTTTGTAGCAACGAACAGATCCCCTCGACTTCGACCCAGAGTTCGGGAAAGCTCCACCATCGACCGACACCATTCCGAACGGCTCTCCCTACGGCGAGGAGCCATGAAAGAATCAATTGTGGTCTCATGCTGTGCATAGCGTCGCACAGCATTGATGAGCTCAGGACCCTGAAGGTCACGAGCATTCACATGAACATGGAATCCACATGAATTGTCCACTCGTGCTCCAGCAGCCTTCAGGGTACGAACCACGTTGCGAACGCTCTCAAGCCCTTCTGCACCGGAGAGGATGGGAGATACAACCTCGCAGCCATTGGAAACGGAACCATCATACGTTACCTTCCAAGCTGTACGCATACGAGGGTCATTTGCATCCGCTCGATTGCCTCGACATGAAGAACAATCGCAGCCATCATCATCGTAGTCAGGAGTAACTCCGTCGAAGCTGTTGGTTTCTGTGTCGAAAGTGTTGATGCCGGAAGCCCGAAGAGCCCGTGCCGCAGCCTCAATGGTGAGGCCAACGAGCTCGATTTCGCATCCGAAAGTCCGTGTGTGTGTCATGTTTGTCTTCGTCATGTTTTGTTTCTACCTTAGTTTGGGTTCCGAGTCAAATGAAAAATCGATCTTTCAGAATTTCAAACGCAACCAGTTCATACAGCCATCATAAGAAAAACTACGATGCTGCCAGAAACGATTCCAAGAACTGTAGCGAACACCACGTCGTTTGTCATGCTATGTTTGTACTATGAATTCGGTGATTAGTCAAGAGTTATATCAACAAGTTTCAAACGCTCAATAGACTGCTCTTTCTTGAACATGAGAAATCCGACATCTTCTCCTCAAATCACAAAAAACCTGAAAAGGTTCTTGATTTGAGGATGAGAATCAATCTTTACAAGAAACACAAAATCCCCTTTCAAAATAAGTTTATCAAAAGAACTAGCATACTGTGTGTTGTTCTTATAAAGTTTTGCTCGGTGAGTTTTTTGAACTTGATAGAACTTGCCAACCAGGAACATAGAACAAAGAAACTCAAGATCCAAGTTCCTTGTTGGAACAATCTCTGTTTTCTTTGGTTTCTTTTTTTGGCGTTTTTGGGGAGGGATTTTACTATGGAACATTATCGAGCGATCATGAAGGTTTCACCGTGAACGGTGATTTGAACCACGTTGTCAAGAGCAATCGTGCGCCATGCGACAGCCTTCTCGGTTTCTTGACGCTTGGAGCCATCCGAAACCGGAGGAAGGTAAGGAACAAGAGCATCCTGAGAGATCTCTGTTCCGTCAACTGTCCAAGTATCTTCCATCACAGAACCCTCACGATGGGGATAGAAGACAATATAAAGCTTGCCAGTGTCCTTGTGCCTGACAAGGTTCCGAGAGCCTTCCACATGCTCTCCAGCCCCATTCCAGAGGCTTTCAGCCTTGAACTCACCACCTTGTGGATGCTCTTCACGAACACGCTGGTTGTTTACAGCATTCTCATAAGAAGCCCCAAGGATTCCATGACGATTGGCAGTACGCAGCACACGCTTTCCAAGAAATGGATTAGGAGCCTTTGTCTCCCGGTGACGAAGGTTCATCTTCGGTGTCGTGGCAGTTACCAACGTGATGAAAGAAGCACCCTGATAGTTCAGAAGCATCTCAACGAGTTTGTCCTTGGTAATGATTCGCATTGTTCCCTCTCTCTTTCTGAACCCAATCTACTGTATTTCAAAAAAAGAAGCAAGAGAAATTGTTTAAATTCGACTCAAGAACTTTTTGTGTTATTAAGGAGAATCTCAGCCCGAAGAATATTCAGTTGTTCTAGAGCTTTTCCAGGTTGTTCGAATGCGAGTGCATTCAACAATTCTGAAACATGGAAAAGATACTTGTTTTCAAGAACCAAGTTTGGTGCCAAACCTGATGGTTTTCCTTTAGCAAGGCGTTCGGCAATTTCTAGTAAAGTTGGAAAATTGCATTTCATGTGTTTTCGCTCATTAGTTCACCCGCAGGATCGCAAGTCAGAGCATAAACCCTTGCAGGGCCATTATATGAATTAATGTCAGTGGGGCCATCATCGCCAACGGTTTGTTTGTAATGGTTATCAAGCTCCTCTTGAGTATTGAAAAAGAGATAACCATAACCGTTCATTCGAACTTGGAACATTGAATCACCTTTCAGATAAGGTGCGGCTTTTTCTACCTCGTTCATGTCTTCTAGGTTTTCCCAACCAAAACCCACGTACATGCCCCATCGATTCTTGAGTTTGCACAGTGTCGAGAGAATATCTCCAGGTCCAACGATGACTTCCATGTGTTTTATCTTTCTGAAAATGATTATATTTTATTAAACGATAGAAGGCAAGAGAAATCAGCAAGTGAGAATTTTCGTATTCTCTTTCGGTAACAGTTCAGGGATTGCCTGTCAACTGTGCAAAACGTTCTTTTACGTGATTGATTTCGCGGTGGATTGTTCCATCCGTCAAAGCACGTTGAAAAACTCGCGGGCTCCGAGCGGCCATCAACCACTGATTTTCAATATGCCGCAGGGCCATCATAGGAAAACTGGTTGACCATGTAAAGTTGGGTCCAGCATTTCCCGGTGTTGCCATGTCAACTGCGAGATTCATGGCGCAGATATGCGCAAAATGTTGAATATTTAGCATGTTTACTCCGTTTAGTTCTAGCAGTGAATGTTTGCCCAAGCAAGGAAAGACTTTCCTCGTTCTGTGATCTGATAACCCCTGTATCCATCAACGTCCAATTCCCTAAGATAACCTTCACTCGCAAGAAATCGAACCGTACGGAGACGATTCTGATCGCTTGATCCCACAAACTTCATGTTTCTGGCTTGAACACCTGAAGGATTCTCCTGAAGTTCCTTGAGAAAGGTCTTGGATGAATCATTAACATCGCTAGAGGAGGTGTTGAACATGAAGAGAATCTATCAGAAACAAGAACAGGGAGCAAGAGAAAAGATATGAGTTATGTCCAAGTTTCTATTCTTGCAACATTTACCCATTTACCAAAAAATGGTGATTTGTTGAATCGAAGAACTTTTTCGAGACCAGCAAGCCAGTCGCTTACAAAAACTCCATGCATTCCAGTTGCCTCTTCGATCACACGATAGAACCTCTTATCCCTATCAGGAATAGGATTCCAAGTCGGTCTCGTTTCCTGTTCTAGAACAATGTCACCGAAAGTAACGTTGCTCATCCCAATTTCTTCTACTGTTTCTCGAAGAAATCCGATGAATTCATTCACTTCATCAGCCATAAGATAATGGTCACCAATATCAGTTCCATATGGAACAATGATTGCATCAATCCAATGAAGATCCTTTGCGTTCTCTCTGTACCAGTCATCACGACTATCATCCCCCAAATCACAACCTCTTATATCAAATGTAAAAAAGGGGGATAGGTAACGAGTAGCCTCTTCTACCGTTGAATTTGGATTAATAGAAATAAATGCAAGACCTCCATCAGCTCCCATATAATATTATCCTTTTTAAGTTTTTATGTTAAGGCTAAAGGCAACCTGACGAGCCATTTCCAAACATTTGAAATTTTATACTCTGCTTGAGAGAATTACAACTTAATAACAACGAGGAGACCAATCGATTTGAATGTTCTCTGGATTCCCTCCTTTTCGAACTTGAATTGTATGATATGGCCGAAGGGTAAAAGAGTATTCTGAAGGAACCCAAGTTGAGTTGTCACGGACTGTAACTCGAACTTCAACTCTATCTTCCCAATCAACCCTTTCAACCTTCAAAACAAGTTGTTCTCCACCCCAGAATGATTTATTGATATACAAATCTCCAGGCCGAACATTTCTTGCCGCAACAGTTACAATTCGTTGTTTCATGATTTGACTTTATATCGTTGCAATTCATTTGTCAATATTTTGAAGATGAATTACGTTTTTTTTCATTCAACTATATTGTAGATTAATAAAAAATGACGTATCGCGGCAATATCTTAATTGCAAAAGAAAAAAATCCTGTATCGGCTATTAAAGGAAATGTTCCTCCAACATCAAAAAATAGATTCACAGGAGAACGCACTTCTGTTCCTGCTGGAACTGTGGTAATGTGTGTTTATGAACATCTTGCGCCAGCGGATGCTTTTTCCGCAAGAAGAGAAGGCCAACCAATAAACCCTTACTTGTTTATCTTGTATGGGGAGAAAACTTGGGAAGCCAATCCTCATAGCTACGGAATTGTTCAGCCATCCGAGGTTCTAAAAGACAAAACCGTATGTTTCACTGGAGAAGATAAAGCAGGAAGGGAATATTGGAAAGCGATTGTCGAAGCATGTGGAGGTATCAATGTTTCCGGTGTTTCCAGAGATACCTCATTTCTGGTGATGGCCGACAAAAACAGTAAAAGCACAAAAGCACAAAGTGCGGCAAGGTATGGCACAACTCGTCTTTCTTACGAGGAGTTCCAAAAAATGATCGAATCGTCTTGACATCTCCTTGGTTTTAGTGCATTGTCCTTCAACCACGAAAGAGAGAAGGTGTTATGGGATTCAAGTTTCAGCCGTGTCCATGGTGCAACGAACACAAGGTAAAGCTTTTCAAGTCAGCCGTTGGCTCTTGCTATGTGCAGTGCCAAAATCCTAATTGTCAAGCCAAGTTGGTAACTGACATGGGTGGGATGATGGATACTGCAAAAGCATGGAACTATCGTGCACAGCGGCGTGCACTGGTTGGTGTCCATAACATGAGTAATGTTACCGCTCTCTATGCAGATATCTATGACAATCCAGACAATCAGGAGTTCGTCTATCTAGACAACACTGACGAGAACTGGAGTCTTGTGTTTGCCGCAGAAACAGTGTGTGAAGAGATTCATAACAAAGAACGACCAGACGAGAAAGAGCACGAGTATATTCGTGTTCGTTACGATGTGATCCTAGCTTATCTCGAACTTCTAGTTGATGAAGTGGCAGATAGGTAGTTAGAACAACTTCGCAAGTCTTGTCTTGCGATTCCATTCAATAGCTTCCATCACTCTCGACAAATCCTCTTTCGGAACAAACTGCTTTGGAGCAATCAAGGTTGCTGAAGCGTCTTGATCCTGCGCATTGGTTCCTTCTTCGGGTGCAGGAGGATCAGGGCAAAAGTTCCTATCATAACCATTTGGAGGCTCAAGAGCAGCCCCAGAAAACAAAGAGCGTCCAAGCACACTGGTTCCGTTATCGGGCGTTATAAAGGCTTCTGAGAGCTCTAGTTCCATCAAGGCTTCTTCAAGCTTCGCAATCTCGGTTTCGAGTTGCATAACCTTTGCATCTTTGTCTTTTCCTGGAACGAACTCCCTTTCAGCTTCCAATGCATTAAAACCCGAAGGTGTTTTAGTTTGAAGTATAATTGTCTCGTGTTTTTTATAAGACTCGTCTTCTTTTGGCTTTTGACCTTCAAGTTTCTTACCTTCAGGTTCTCCCGACTCCCAACCCTTTTCTACTTTTTCCCAAAGGTTCCAAGCCTTTTTTAAACTTAGTGTCTTTGTCATTTCTGGTTTTCCTTCGCATAAATAGCTTAATGACCTACCTATTGCGTTCACCAAGAGATTTCATCTTCCGAGCATTGAGAGACTTTAGCGATAAAAACTTTGAAGTCTCATTCATGCCTGTTCCCTTGCTTGCTGGACAGTTAAGAATTTCAGAAGAAAAACTTGAAGGTATCTTGTCTCAACTTCACGAAGCTGGTATGATAGAGTTACATCCAATGTGGCCCACAATCAAAGAGGTTCGCTTACAAACATGAATTCAACCAACACAGAGATTGAAAGAAAGTTTCTTGTCAAAGTTTCGAAGTTGCCAGAGCAGGTGAGAACGGGGGGTGAGAGATACATTCAAGGCTATCTCAGTTTACAGCCAACTGTTCGTGTTCGCGTTGCAGGTTCAAAAGCTTGGATCACCATCAAAGGACCCACTTCGGGAATTACCAGAAGTGAATTCGAGTATGAAGTTCCGGTTGATGAAGCAATTGAGATGCTCAATCTTTGCAGTTGTAAACTCACAAAGATTCGTAGAAAGATCCGAGTAGGAAATCATGTTTGGGAAGTTGATGAGTTTCAAGGTATTCATACTGGTTTATGGCTTGCTGAGATTGAACTAACCAACGAAGATGAAGTGTTTGAGAAACCAATCTGGATTGGTCCTGAAGTCTCAGGGGATGCAAGATATTCAAATGCTCAACTCGCTAAAACAGGAAGGAAACCAAAGTGATGAGCTCTAATGATTCAGAAACAAATCCAACAATTCACAACGTTCTTCCTCAGTGGCAACAGAGGAGACATCCCAAATATGGATGGGAAGAAGGAGCTTGGGCAGCATCTTCAAGGTTGCAAGCAGAAGGTGTGATGGTTGAGTTGCCAGGGGGAATGCCTTGCCCGTGGTGTGGAGCTCATTGCATTGAAATTGATCAAAGTTACATTGCGGTTTGCGAAAAGAACCCCTTGCATAAAGTTCATTGGGTTCCTTGGGGTGGATGACAACTTTTAAGCTTTTTCCATAAGAGACTTCAAAGAAGCTTGAATGGTTTCGTTGATAAACCTTTTTAAACTCTCCGTCATATTGCTATTTGCTAAAGCTTGAATCCTGATGTACTTGAAGCCAGGGTTAGCATACATGATATCGTCTTTTGTGTAATGATTAAAGACTTGAGTAAGTTTATCAAACAGATTGGATGATGGTTTGGCCAACGAAAGGTTATCAGTTTGTTCTTTTGGAGCTGCATCATAACTGTCTGTGTAATAAGATTGTCCATTTTGCAACTGAACCACAAAGAACTCGTTATAGTCACTTTTACCTTCAATCTTTTGAATCATTGAAGGATTAAGAAGGTATTTCAACTTGAGCATTTTTGACTTGTTGTTGTTTGTATCAAGCTCGGCTCCAAGTGTTTTTGTGAGATCAATCACATAGTCCGTATATTCATCTTTAATACCGGTACTTGCTTGCCCTTCGACACCCGAGAGTCTGTTCTCACCTGGAGAATAGGTGGCAACAACATGAGGAATGTTGTTTGAATCAAACAGTGTCATCATGGTTCGGTTTCTATCCATGCTCATGACGCTTGTACTTCCACAGTTTTTCATCTGTCTTCCAACAAGATCGCACTTCTCTCCAACGTTGATCCACTTCCAACCATTCGGATATGTCTTTACTGGTGTTTTATCACTAAAAACACTCTTTTCTTCATAGTTCTGGTTTGCTTGAGAAAAAGGAAGTTTTGCATAAGGCTTGAGGTCTTTTACTTTCCCAGATAAAATATCTTTTATTAAGTTTTGAGAAAAGAAAACCTCACCAAACAAATCATCTCTGACCCGATCCTTGACCCATGAAAGGCTATTTGTTTCTTCTCCTGGTCTTACTTTTGCAAAACCCAATCTATCCCGAATCTGGTTGTATTCATCAAAACTAGTACGACCTTCAACAAAGTCTTTCATGGCCGAATACAAATCGGTAATACCCACAATCCCAGGCTTTTCAAAACCATGAAGAGCGTCCCTCCACCAGTTTTTATTTTCTGGACGACCTAATGATGCAAAGTCTTTATACCACTTTGCAATAGTAAAAGCGTTTTTACCAAACTTTTCTTGAAACAAAGAAGCAATAAGTTCAGGAATCCCAAGGTTAACCAAGGATTGTTTGGCTTCCATAAGAAAATATGACATGGCATTAAATATACTTGCAACAAACCCAGAAGGATGTTAGGAAACATTATGCTCACGGATATACTGAGATTTCGACTTAACGTAAATGGAGATATTGTCGCTTATCTCTACGACTCTCAGGTTGGCTATATCAAGATCGGCTGGAAGGAAAACAGAGCCTTTGTAGCGTTTATCTACGTTGAACCAATTTATCGAAGAAAGGGCGTGGCTTCAGTTCTTTATCAGGAAGCTGCCAAATCCCTTGCTTTGACAGGTTGCAAGCTTTACGCTGGGGAGTTCCAACATGACAATGCGATGGCATTGTGGCAATCATTGAAGAAGACTCTGGGAACAAGAGTGGGAACAGAAGAGGGGAGAATGTTCCTTAGCTTTCTTTAGTCTCCATATTTATGAGTATGTCAATCATACTCAACGAACAGAAGATAGAAATTCCAACCATAAAAACATTGTCTTGGCAAGATCCTGAAGCAAGTGCTCTTGGGATTAAAGAAGTTACTGACAAATCACCTCGAAAGACTTGGATTCGTGGTATTGTTTGCCATACAACCAAAGGTAAACTAGGAACCCTTCTCCCTGGTTTTGGTCCAAAAACAGATAGGGCCATCAAATATGCAAAGTACCAAACACAAACAGAAAGAGATGTTTCGTGGGACTTTACTTGCGATTTTGATGGAAACTGGATCATTCAAAACGATCCATTAAAGTTCTATACATGGCACGCAGGGGCAGTAAATGGATATACTTGTGGATTTGAGATCGTCCAAGACGAAACAGGAAACATGTATGAATCTCAAATTGCCAAAGCTGTTGAGTTCATTGACTTTCTAACTGCAAAACTTGGAATTCAACGTCAGATTCCTTGGGATGTTAAAAACAACAAACCTTTCAAGTACACAGTGGAAAGGATAGCAGGCTCTAATCACGCGAAAGACGTTGTTGGAATCTATTGTCATTATCATCAAACAAACAACAGAGGCTTTGGAGATCCAGGGCCTTGGCTTCAAACAGCTCTTAAAGAAGCTGGATATGAAACCTATGCTTTTGATGGAGATGACAAAGAAGTATGGAAAGAACGTCAAAAGACTCTTGGAATTGAAGCTGATGGTGTTCCTGGACCTGGAACTGTTCAGGCTCTCAAAGCATCAGGCAAGAAACACGGTATGTATATTTCTCGCCCCATTGACAATTCAATTTAAAGGCAAACATTTCCATCCCTTATGAGATTTTTGTTTACCTTGGCCTACTCTAATCAACGCACTCGGAGTGAAGTTGAATCAAAGTCCCTGGCTTCCAAAAATGCTCTTTAGGCTCTTTAGTGTTAGGAACTTGTTCGTTTGTTTTTGGGTTTGACACATTTACCTATTGCGATTGATTGAAGAACTGATTGAATGAACAATGTCGGTTGGTGATTACCTTCTTGAGAAGTTCTTCTCAAAACTTCATCAGTCGAGATATTGGTTGGCAACCAGAGAAAACCAATCATATCCTTGTAAATTACCTGAACATAACGCCATCTTCCATGTTTGGTAAGCAGGATCATTGCCCCCATTGGAACAATGCACATGACCTTTCCCCCATGTTTTGTGTCTGGTCCAGCTCGATCCGAAGCAAGAAGGTTATGATTTTGCGTTGTTTGATAAAACCTTCCTATCTTCAACATCCTCTGTTTTCACTTTCTTGAAGAAATGCAAGTGCTCCTTGTACTTCAAGTCTACCACAATCCATCCAATATAATCTCTATATCCAACCTTGCAAACTCTAACGGAACCCGTATGGTACTCAAGAAACATCACAAGAGCTCCCGGTTCAATCTTTGTTAAAGATTTTGAATAAGCACTCTTTGTTTTACGAAGTGTTACCTGGGATGCAACGTGGTACCAATGCCCCCGTTCAAGTCGTTTCTTTGGATTCTGCATGATCAACTTCCTCATACTTAATTTCTTCTAACAAGAGAGTTGTTTCCGAGGTCCATCCAATAAAATCACCACAAACAAGCTTATAGCTTCCTGTTTTGCCAGTCTCAACATACATTACTACAGTACCGCTAGGAACATAACAGATATTCCCAATTTGTTGATGAATAATAATTCCTGTTTTATTCCAGGTGGTTACATCGGCATAACCTCTGAGATCCTCAGCCATATCATTGTTCCAACGAGCTCTTAGTTTTCGATTAAACAGCGGATCTCTTTTAACATTAACATCAATTGGTTTGATTTCTTCCAAGTGAAGAATTATATCTCTTGTTGTTCGATATAACCATCCTTTTTTCATAACTCCAATTGTTCCTCCACAAGTTCAAAATCTTCAACTTCCAGGTCAATCCAACCAACAAGATCCTTAAAAATAACTTGATGAGCCGGATATCTTCGCAAGTCTTCCGAAGGTTCAACCATCAAAACAAGGCCACCTTCATCAAGACAATCAATCTCCAAAATGGTACTAAAACCATAATCATCTTTAAATAAAGAACAATCGCGCTTGAGCCGATATAGTTTGCCTTTAATCAGTCGCATGGTTTGAACTCATTAAGTTGTTCGGGCATGAGACATACCCATCCCACAAGATCATCACAAACAACCTTTGACCAAACCATATAAGCTTGATGGTCTCGTTCAATAAACAACAAGATCGAGCCTTCATTCAACTTGGCAATACATCCTTCTGCATGGTCAGGCCCTTTGAACAAGTCACAAGAAGTATTTGTTTGATAAAGCTTTCCCTTGACCGGTTTCCAATCCAAGAGTTTCTTTCGGAGCTTGTTTCTCCAAGCGCTTAATTGTCTCTTGTTCCAAACCTTGTTGTTTGTTTTCATAGGAATACTTTATCACAAAAACAATTAAAAGATAAGTGGAGGATTACCAGAGAGGGAGGAGAGATTAAAGTTCAGGAGAAGAAGTAAGTTCAATCTTGAAATCTGATCCTGGGACAAACCTTCCTACTTCATCTTTCCAGATAATGTCAAGATAATCTTTTTCCTTATCAACTCTGACAACAAGAGCAACCGACTTGATCTCCTGCAACAATCTTGTGGAACAAACCATGACCACTTCGAACAGTTTCAAGATAGATAACCATCTGATCGGTTTGAACAAACCCAATCCTGTTCTCTTGAAGCATCGAAGGAACACGAAGCAAGTTGAGACCTTTGGTTGAAACCCAAGGACCAGCCCAAGATCCACCTTGATTTTTGGGATGGTTATGCGTAAACTTATAGATCCTCCCTTTCTTCAGGTGATCAAAGTCACCACGTTCTAGTTTGTCTCGTGTTTCCATTGGGTACCAATTGCCCTCACTTGTTAGAATGAACAATTCACCGGGTTTGATCCCTTGATGGTTGGTCAAGATAGGCAGTCCTGTTTCTAACACAGTTTTGCGTTGAGATTCAAGATTTTTCATGATCTCAAGGTATGAATTTCTAGATGCGGTTGGCATAGAGGACTGAGTTACCTAGGAATCTGCGCATGGCGGGAAGATTCCAATAAGCGTCATAGTGTTCAGAAAAGGGATTCCAGAATGGAATTACAGCTCCCATCTCTCTTGCACGATGCAACATCCGACAAAAACGTGTTCGTTCACAATCTTCATAGTCTTCTGAACTTGGATCGGTTCTCCAAGAAACTCGGTTATCTCTCTCGGCTTCCACAAGCATCTCAAGAACTTCAACCACTTTGTTTTCTGGAAATCGAGAGGATTGGACTGCACTTGTCAATCCTCCGAGTGTTCCACTGCAACTGAAATAATAGAGTCGGTTAGGAGAATCACCCGAAAATCGACCTTGTTTGATCAAAGTCAAGAGACCAGAAAAAGAATCATGAAAGATAACGGGTTCCATGAGGTTGATCGTATGTCCTTTCAGGTTAACAATCAAGTAAAATCTTTATCGTGGTCTTCGACAGTTTTCGAGGTAGGTTTCTACAATACTGCCACCAGGAACTCTGATGTATAGAAACACTGTGAGATAGCCATCGGTGATCCGAGGCTCAATTCTCTGGACAATCCCCAGCCTTCGATTGTAGCGGTCATTCGTCCAGAACTCCACCCGAGTTCCAGGCTCAATCCAATCCCAGGTTTCATCACCCCGAATCACGCTAGCTTCAGATCCAATCATTTCTCTTTCAAGAAGCGAAAGTTTGTGATTTGGAGCTTTTGAAGCGAATGTGGCTTCATCACAGAGATGATCGGTTGGTACATCCGAGAGTGCAAGCTCATAGGCTAACGTAAGGTGTTCGTCTTTCATAAACTCCGAATATCATGGAAAGGGATGGAAGTCAAGAAGGGAAGTGAGGATCAGTAGTCAAGGCCCTGACGGAACGTGTCTTGCATGTTCTTCTTGATCATCTCAAGAACCTGTGCCCCATCGAATCGAAGGAACATCCGAGTCTTTGGATCCTTGAGGGTTGGATGATAGAACTTCACAGGTAGATCCCCGAAAGGACTCTCATGCCATCCTGCCTGATGAATCAGTTCGAGTTCTTGTGCTGTTAGGTTGTGTGGGTCTGTTACGTGGTTCATGTTTTTGTTATAACCCTTTGTGGGGTTGTTGTCAACAAATTCTTTGTGTATTGGATCCAAGGTTCTGGCCATCCCATTTTCCTTGATTGATTTAAAACCGATTCTAGGACCCATGAAGGGAGGTTGTAGTCATCCCTACACTCCACTAACTCAGAGGGCATTAGAACGCCTCCTAGAAGCATCTCAGCCCATTGTTTTACTTGCCAGTTGATCGCAGCTTTGACTTTAAGAACCTGAAAGAGCAAGTCCGGTTCGGAACAAGGTTTTATCTCCCCTCTCCCATCCAAAAATAAAAAGCACTCTTTTGCTGTTAACCCATTTGGGTCTGAAAGGATCTTTTCAAGGATCTCGGAATCGTGTTTTCCACAGAAGGTGAACACATCCCTTGAATCCAGGTAGAACTTCCAATCTCTTTGAAATGAAGGTGAGTATCTCATGCAAACCTTACTAGGTTGACTCCTGGATAATAACGTCCAGTTTTTCCTGTATCCACACAAACACAGAGATGTCCATTTTCTGGTAAGAAATCCGCTGAGATTATAGTTCCAGAATATTCAACCTGGAGAACTTCGTTGAGCGTCTTCATGGATACACCTTACTTGGTTATTGAAAGGATCGCAAGAGAAAACTAGTCACAAACCAGAGCGAAAAGCTCTTTGCATCCGAGGTGTGACTTTCCAGGTTTGTTGTTTTTCCCGAACAGTCTTCGTCTATTCAAACTTCCATCCTCATGAAACACGAGCATTTGACCCATTCCAAGGGTTCTTGCCTCGGTTTCTGACATCTTTGGAATCTTCTTGTAGTTCACTCCAGTTCGTTGCGTTACAGCACTTCTGAATGCTCTGAGAAGGGGATTCTTGGTTGACATAGACTGGTATCCTATAGTTTGGTTAACTTCTCGTAGACGTGCGGCCATTTTTTTAAGCTCGACCACGAATGAAGAACCGATCACCTTCCGTTACCACCATTCGAAGCTTTGAGCCTGCAACCGTAGCAACGGAGGTAGTCATCCCTGGCATTCGTGCAATCAACCCAGCAGTCTTGGAAACATAGACCTTCTCAGGACCGAGTTCGACCGACTCACGATGAAGAACAATACCAGAACGATCCTTGATCATCAGAGTTGCCATCGCATTGCCTGCTTTCTGTGTTGAATCTACATCAAACTCTCGTGGACTTCAAGCGAAAAAGAAGCTTACTGAAGACTGGAAGCCTGAACAATCCCCTTGCGCCCGGTCTTGAGCCCCTGGATCACAAGCAGTTCTCCGCACTTCTCCAGAACCCTGACCTGATCGCCCTTGCACCCGAGAAGAAGACCCTTGGAGAGAACATTGATCTTGAGCGTCTTCATGTTCCATTACCCTTTCTTCGTGCTGAGTTCTAAGAAGGTTCTACCTTACTTCTCAGAAAAGATCAAGAGATTTTAACAGTATTTTTATTTCTCCAAACTCCCCATGACCACTTGTATTCTGAAGGAGTTCCCAATTCCCATTCTCCTCCCCCTTCACCATGACTGAACAAACCCAGGTTTCCACGTTTGCACCTTATAGTTTGTCAAGACCAAGAAGTTGATTCAGAAAAACTCTGGATTCTGGTGTCTCAACCACGAATCCATCAACTTTCTGAAAGTAGCCTTTTTCAATCAGAGAAGCAATCTCTGGTGAGTTTGGATCGTAACCACCTTTTAGGGCTTTACGTTCCGATGGTTTGAGGTAGTCATACCCAACCCAACAAAGAAACCTTGAAGGATCTTCATCTTCATAGACATCTCTAAGTTCATCAAGACCAACTTGGTCAATTGCTTTGATTGATAAAAGCCAGCCAATCAGGTTTTGATTCATTAGATGGTCTCCAAGAAAGTTTGAATTTTTCGGTCATCATAGAAACAGTCCGCTTCTGTACCGTGGACCATATTATAAATTTCTGCGTCCAACCAGTAAAGGGCATTCATCAAAGCTTGCCCCCTTCGCATCTGAGGGAATTCTTTGAGGTATTGGATTGCCATCAACTCAACATGATCACGAAATCTCATGGTTGTTCCCTTTTTTGAATATGGTTCTATCTTGTTTTGGGTTAAAGATCAACGAAAATCGACCGCACCATAAGCATTCTCATCCTCGGAAACCGAGAAAAAAGCACGCTTGACACCGTGTTCCTTGAGAATTTCCGAACACATCGGACAAGGCTTGCTCATTGCAAGCTCATTCTGTCGATTGATTCGAACCACGTAAACGGTTGAACCCTTGATGTCTTCACGAGAAGCAACCTTGAGGAGAGCATCAACCTCAGCATGAACACTGCACATCGCCGAGTTCTGCTTCCGGGCACAATACTTGCCCTTCTGCTTGGAGCTCCAACCATGACGGTTGTAACCGATTCCAAGAATCTTGGAGCCCCGAGCAACGATTGCACAGTGTGTAAAGGTCATCTTGGGATCGAACTCGTGATTCTTAGCGAACTTCCAGGCCGTGTTCAGGAGCTTCTTCATGACCCTGTTCTATCTGATTATGAGATAATGGGCAAGAAGAAAAACAACCCTGAATTGCTTTTAACGAGAAGAGGAGGTAAGACGAGCACGATACAGAATCACTGTATTTTTCAAGAGTTCTTCGGCTCTCTCAAGCCGCGCCTCATGAAAAGGTTTCATTCCAAAGGTTGCCAGATCAACTAGCACCTTGTTCTTTCCAACCAGTTCAGCAGCCCCTAGAACAGCTTGGAAGAGCTCTTCTGTGACAGGATCAGTCATCGAACCGACCAGCCTTGACCACACGGTCAACAAGGCTCTCCCGAAGCTCCAGAAGGTCCCTGTCTGCAAGCTCTAGAGCATCCATGTTCTGATAATACCCATCCGTGTGATTTAGGGCATCCTCACAAGACTGACGATAGGCAGCCGCTTCGATCAGTTCATCAACCAGGGTTTCCAGTTCTTTGCGAGTCATGTTGCGTTCTCCTTCTGTTGTTCGTTTTTACTTTAGTTCGGAAGCGAAGTCAAGCTTTATTTGTGATTCGGAAAACCAGAGCCATGCCAAAGGTTGAAAAAACCAGACCAAATCCACTGAGAGTCAGAAAGATTTCCATGTGCTCTTTGCCCTTTCTGTGTTTGTTCTAACAGATTCTTAGATAAAGAGCAAGAGAAAAGAATTACCTCTCACCTTTTACAGATTTGCTGGAATCCAGTGAGTGTGCAAGATCCTGGTCAACCCTGTTAATGGTAATGTCTCCAAGAAATGGGCTTACCTTGATCAACCAGACACCATCAACGGATTCCGCAGAAATGCCCTTTCTCATGGTTGTCCAGGCTTCCCAGAGAAGAGTCATGACAACGGGAGCGGAGACTTCAAACAGAAGTTCTCTCCCGTTGTTACTACCAAACACAACCCAATCTCGTTTTTCGTTCATCACTTCGCCCATTAGTTCACTCCTATCACAATCCAGATGGGAAACGGCTTGTTGTTCTCGTTCATATCAATCTTTTACCAAAGAATTCAACCACAAGCAAGAAAAAAGTAACAGAAATAATTTAAACCCATCTAAAAATGTCTTGACTCCAACTTTGATTCAAGTTAAGGTTCTCAACATCTGATGAACTTCAACAAAAACGTTTGACAAACCAAGAGAAAGGTTGTAAGACAAAAACATGAACACGAGGGAATTTCTCAAGCGGTTTCACGATGCAGCAATGGCTCTGGCCATCAACTCCACCATTTCGTATGATGATCTGATCGAGATGGCTCACATGCTTTATGATGATAGCATCTTCACTCATGCTGCACGGGTTGACCTCGGTTTTGAGGCTAGAATGTTGCGCATGAGGCATGGTTTGGTGCGATTCTCGGATGGAATGTCCATTGACAACTTCGATCAGGCTTGTTCGTGAGTGAACAAACTGTATCCAAGAGAATCTTCTATATTTTGTGAAAGGGCACAATGGAGACAATCATCAAGCAATACAAGAGCGCAGCCGAATTCAACATTGATAATACGTTCAGGTTCAAACCTGATTTGTTCCAAGTCTCCAGCGTGAGCACCCAATCAACCACGGTTGGCGGAAGTTTTCCTCACGGTTCCGGTGGGTCATGGTCGTATGAAACGTGGGCAGAGACTACAATTGTGGTGGTTTACACTCGCACAAAGGAAGACACAGAAAAATTCAATCGAAAACTGGAAAGAAGTGGTTATCGTCGATAAAGAAATAGCTAATGGTTCGAAGGTTATAAACCCTGCGCTCCACATTAAAATGTGAGTTAATCATGACAACACCTACCCTCCAAGAAATCTCAGGTAACATTGAATCGATTCAGATGAACCTTAAACGAGAGGTTGATCCTGATCGAATCAAGGCAACCAACGAACACCTCGCAGAACTCAAGGCCCTTCAGGAACGGCTCGAAAAGGGTATTCCTGTTGGTTCAACCTTGACAAGTCTTCGGGCAAGGCTTATCATCCGGTTGAATCCTGGGATTACGAAGAGTGAACTCAAGGAGATCCTGGACCTGTCACCTTCTGCAAAATCCGATGCTCAGAAGGTGTTTCGGGATTTTCTTCGGTCAATCCAAAAAAGTATCGTGATTGATGAACACGATAAGCTTTGGATTGCAGGAGATCCCAAGGCCCCAAGAACAGCAAGCAGGAAGTGCAGGGTTGGAAAGGTGGTTCTTGATGGAACCATCAAGACCAACCTTCGAACAGCGATTCTCCTTGTTCGAAACAAGCCTGGGATCACCAAAGAAGAACTTTTTGTTGAATGGCGTTATTCTCTTGACTTTCCAAAGAACGCTAGACAGAAGTTCAACAAGATGGTTCCGTCACTCTTGAAGTATGTGGACCAAGAAAACGGAAAGTTCTTTGTCAAGGGTTACATTCCGGTCTCAGAGACGGAACCACTCCCACCAAAACCTTTTCAAGAATCTTATCCGACAGAACCCTTGAGTCTTGCTATCTTTGAAACTCTGGTACCGGGTGCTCGTTACGAATGGGCGGAGATCCTTGGAGAATATAGAATTCACGGGATCTCATCTCTCCAAGCTTATCAACACTTGGCTGGCATGGTTCGTGAAGGTTGGATCAAGAGTCGGAATGGTGAGTTCTACCGATTTTAGGAATAAAACATGAATATTCTTGAATCTGATTGTGATTGTAGTGAATGCGGAAAACATGGAATGTGGGAAGAGTTGCAGGTTTCAACTCAAACTCTTTACCGTCTTCCTTCTGGTTGGTATATGGATCGTTGGTGCGATTTATTGTGTGATGTTTGTGTGGCTAATCGCATAAAGAGTTTAAAACTATAACCTCTCTTTTTGTTCTTGCGTTCCAACCCATTTTTGGATATAACCATATTCAGAAAGGCGGATGACACAAATGAGCAGGACCAAGAGCGCTGAAACCATCAAGTTCGAAGAGCTCAAGAACAAGATCGCTTCCATGCTTCTGGTTGATCCTGCTTGGGTTGAAAGGGCCATCGTGGTTCTCTACCAGCACCAGACCAGCGACGAGCAAGCGGCTCAGGAGACCGGCCACAACAACGGAAAGGGCTTCAACAAGCCCGATGCCCGACGGATGAGCTTCGTTGCGGAGTTCCTTCTCTCTGGCAAGCACCTGACCCGTCAGAAGGCCCTGGAGAAGTATGGTCCGAGACTGGTGAAGTATTCTGGTCAGCTTGCCAGAATCGCTCTCGCAAAGCAGGCTCCGGTTTCGGTTCCCGCTGTCCAGCCTTCCCAGAACCGCTGTGATCGTTGCGGGGTGGTTCGATGCCCCGATGGTTGTTGCTGCGGTTGCTGATTCTGATTGACACGCGAACCAAACCCTGATAGAACAAAGACAGAAAGGTTAAGGAGAAACAGCAATGGGAATTCTTTGGAATGTCATCAAGACAGAAACTCCAGTGACCATGAACAGGGGTTTTCACACGATTCATCGAACCCACACGCACTACAACATTGAGCTTACTCCCTTGGGAGCAATTGTTCTGTTTCCTGTCTGGTTTCCCCTGTTCGTGCTGTTCTCCCTCGCGATCGCGGTTCTTCTTGTCATCAAGTTTTTCAAGATTTGAAAAGACTTTGCCGGTCGTTTTTCTCTTGCCTTCCTTAATCACTTCTGATAAAACACTCAAACAAAGGAGAGAAAGTCAATGAACCTGTTCAACACCATGATTCGAGATGTTCTTGTCGGGAAGAAGATCGTGAAGTGCGAGCGGTCAACAAAGGATGACGAAGGACTGTTTTTGGTGCTGGATGATGGTACTACTGTCCAAGTTTCCTTCGTTGGTGGCTACGGTTCTACGGTTGTAACAGACAAGGATGGGTTGAAGACAACCCTACTTTGATAGCAGGGAGTTCCGAAGCCCTCCCCTCAAAAGGGCTTCAAGTCCGGGCCTCTTTGGTGTGAAGGTTGCCAGTTGCCCGTTAAAGCCGGGAGGATGGGGTTCAAATCCCCTCGGGTCCACCGAAAGGAAAAAATATGTGTTCTGAACTTCGAATTGCTTGCAGGCTGTTTTCTTTCACTCTTGATACATGGCTTTGGTCGGATCGAAACCGGTGTTCATTGATTACAACAAGTTGTTTTCATCCATAAAACTTTCTTCTTGACTTATCCATCCATTTCCGGTAAACCAAAGGACAGAAAGGCAGAGAGCTCGATGTACAAGACCTATGCAACGACTCAAGTTCATGTTCTTCCTCAGAAGGCCATTCTGATCAACATGGTGTGGGATCTGATGAACCGGGTTGCGGAAGCTTCGGGGATTTCCTTTGACGAAGCGGTCGCAAGAGCTGAAAAGGATGGAAAACTGGATGCCAACCAAGCAAAAAGCCTTGTTCGTTTCCAAGCAACGCATCCTGGTTGGGTTCGTCAGAATGACGAAGTAATGCTCAGAAGACAAAACGTGGTGTATTCTTTGGAATCCATTGTGCCTTCGCTCGAAATTCCTCGTCGTTCTGAAACTGAAGCAATCCAAGATTTCTATAATCAAATGGTTTGAAACAATTCTCTTGACCCTTCTAAGTTTGTCTGGTAGAACAGACTCATGAAGGTTGCTCACTTCTCCGACGTTCACGGTCACATCAACGCTCTTCAAGCGATTCCTGGAGATGTTGTCGCTCTGGTTTCAACCGGGGATTTCTTCCCGAACTCAACCCGTGGGATTCGAGAGATTGAAATTCCATTTCAATCGGAATGGTTCAACCGAAACAAAGAAGAGATTTTTCGTCTCTTTCGTGGTCTTCCTGTTCTTTGTGTGGATGGAAATCACGACTACGTGTCACTCGGAGAACTCCTGGTGGATGCTGGATATCCTGGTATTGTTGTCAATGTCAACCATATCCAGACTCAGGATTTTCTTGGGTTCAAGGTTGCAGGCTTTCGTGAGATTCCCTGGATTGCAGGAGAATGGAACGGGGAAACTTTCGGTCCTGAGATCCACGGTCTTTGTGATTCTGTTCTCCAGACGGATTGTGACGTTCTTCTGACTCACACACCCCCGAAGGGTGTTCTTTCTGGAGACTATGGATGTTCATCCTTGATGAATCTCCTTGCTTATTCGCATCACAACGTTCGTTATCACTTCTTTGGTCACTGTCATCCTTTCCATGGAACCCAGGAAGACATGGGAATTCTGTTCAGCAACGCAGCAACCGCCATCAATTTGCTGGACATCGTTTAACAAAGTGTGATAGGTCCTTTCTATGGACCTAAACCCTGCACATCTTGAATGGTTGGAACATAGGATCAATTCATATCTTGCGAATTACAAACAAGGCTTAATTCTTCGATTGAACTCCACACAGTCGGGGCTTAGTTCTCTCGATGCACCAACCGGAAACGAAGAACTATCCCATGTTCTTCAGCACTATCGTTCAAATTGGAAAATTACCTGGAGTCTTGGTGCAGGTAGATTTCCGATTCTTTGTTTTATTTCACGTCCATCAACTTAACAGAACAAGGAAAGATAGCAACCCATGAACATTCGCGTTACAGACCCCTCTAAGGGGCTCGGAAGTAAGCTGATGAGGGCAAGGCTGTTCTTCTCCGAAACAGAGAAAGAAGCCATTGCTGAGAGCCTCCAAGAGCACTGTTTTCGATGTCTTGTTCTCAACAATCTCTCTTCGGAGGATTTCCAGCGATTGACCGGCCTTTTCGAAAGAATGGGATTGACCGTCGAAATCATTTGACCCTGAGTTCACTTTCTGATAAAACCATTTCAAGAAAGCGAGAGAAAACAATGAAGGTATTGATCAAGGTTGGTTCCAAGATTTCCTTCAACGAGCTTCCTGATTCTCTTGACTTCGAAACGGAGGGAACTGTTACTGCACTGACCAACTATCTCGTGATCGTTCACGTTCCCGGTTGGGGCTATGTGAACTTCGATCTGACAGGTTCTTCATGGAGTCACTGTGATGACTTCAAACGTGAAACCCTTTTTGTAAGTTGGTCTGATTGAGTCGGCAATTGGTTATAAATTAAAAGCATCTTTTTCACAAAAGAGAGAAACAAATGGCTTTGTTTTGGAACATCAACAAGGTTGTCACTCCCGTACAGAATAAATACGGTTTTTGGACTCGGCACACTACGTCAACCAAATACGAGATCAAACTCACTCCTCTTGGTTCCGTGGTGTTTTTTCCGATTTGGTTTCCTTTGGTTCTGGTATGGTTTGTATTTGTTATTGTTATGGCATTTTTCTTGGTCTTTCTTAAGATGATGGAAGCTATTACTTCAAAAAAGTGACTATGACTTGAAAGTTTCTTCTTGTAATCGAATGTGATGAATGATAGGTTGTTCTTCAAGAAAGGAAACAAAGATGAACCTCAATGGTGCAAAGCTCCACAACGAAGGAAACATCACTGTTGGTTCGTTTGTGTTTGTGATCTTGGATGATTGGAGAGGTTTTTGTGGAATGGTCGGGAGAGTTGTAAGTTCGGCAGGTGTCGAAACAACTGATTCTGGCTATTCCATTCCTGTTTGGAATGTAGAATTTCCTGATGCTTCATATTCCAGTTTCACAACCATGGATCTTGTGCGTGTTCAAAAACCTTAACCATTATTTTCTTGCAATTCACCAAAAAACGTTCTACAATATGTCACAGAAAGGTTGAACAGAATCATGCGCTTCGATCCCATGCACCCTGAATTCGCGGACGTGGAGTCATTCGTTCAGTTTTTGATGGACGAAGATCGAACCACCTTTTTGCCAGGAGAAGCACAGGCGGTTGCAATCCGTCTCAAAAAGGCTCAGAAGGATGTTACAGAGGAGATCGTCTCTTTTGGGTTCCAACTTACCACGGCTCAGAACCGAACGCCCGGAAGGGGCATCCTGAGCAATCCTAACGGCACTCACCCCTTCCAGGCCAACCCAACCTATGCCACATCGGGAAGTGACAACATCCAAGGTTTTGCTGGACGAAGCTAATCTGAACGATTCTGTTTGACACAAGCTCAAATCCAGGATAGAACAGTCATAGAAAGGCAAGGGAGAGACACCATGACAAAGAATATTGATGTTTCCAAAGAAGCTTGTGCTGCACGCAATGCCTACAGGATTGCTTGTGTCTGGTGTTACGACGCTGTAACCAAAACCTTTGAAGAGTTCGAAATGGCGGTTCAACTTCGACAGGAAGCTTTTAAACACATGGAAAATCTTGGTTTGGTTGATGAATCCATGAGGTTCCTGGAGCAATCCATGATCGATGATCTTCGTATTGCTATTCGCAGGTATGCTCGTTTCTAGACTTCCCTTCTCTCAAAACCTCTGATAAAACCAATTATTTCATCCTTCTTTCGTCTAAATCGCCAACGCTAGTTAAAAACTTCTTGATCCCGAACCAAGAAAGAGGTATCTTCTGGTCATGAACAACGGAACCACCCTTCAGATCAGCCGTCTCGTTTTCGAGGTTACTTCCAAGAACACGTTCGACAAGGTTCTCGGAAGGGAAGTCAAGGTCTACACGCTCAAAGGTAAGCGTGGTGCGGTTTATTCCACGATGCGTAACGTCAAGAATCCTGATGTCATGTTCCTGGTGAACAACCGAACCTTCGGTGTGGCGATGGATGGAACGTGGTTGACAGATAAAAACGGAACTCTAGAAGTTCTCAACTAAAGTTGGATATAAAATGACTGTAGATGAATTAATCGAGCGACTTGGCGAGTTGAAAAATCAAGGTTTGGGTGGTTGTGAGGTGTTGATGGCTGACGACAATGACAGCCAAATGGGCATCACAACTGTTTATTTACGAGTTTCTAATGGTGAATTCCCCGATGATTGGCAAATGCCAAAGGGATTCAAGTTCGTTCAACTTCATTTTTAAGCCAAATTCAACAAAAAACTTCCGTTCCAATTATTGATACAATTTTCTTGCTGGTTTGCTTTTTTAATGTTATGGTCTCCTCATGACGCGCTCGATCCCCGACTCTTCAAACCCCACCCAACCTCTTCTCAAACCCTTCAAGGCTGTCATGGTTGAAAACCGAGAGTCTTTCTTTGCAAGACTTCGGCCTATCCTTGCTCCGTCCGATCTAATGGACATCGAGGTTGCCTATGCGTTGGTGAAACACGCGCACCGATGGCAGACTCGCAAGGAACTTGATGAAACTGGTACTCCGATCTCTTATTTCAAGGGTCATCTTCGTCCAACGGCTTTGATTGCGATTGATGAACTTGGGATCTCGGATAGGACTATCATTCTTGGATGTCTTCTCCATGACAGCCTTGAAGACACAAACGACATTCATGACCGAATGATCGAACATCTGTTTGGTCCAGAGGTTGCAGTTTTGGTTAAACTGCTTACCAAAGATCCAAAAGAGGGATACTTTGACAGGTTGGTAAAACATGGAACCTGGAAAGCATGGCTTGTTAAAGGCTGTGATCGTCTGAGCAACCTTCGAACCTTGAAGGATTGTTCACCCGAGTTCTGTGCGAGACAATTCAATGAAACCCGAGAGAAGATTTGTCCCCTTATGGACCTTCTCTATTCCAGAGCACCAGAAGATTACAAGTTTTCTGTAAACCAACTCCGAACCATGATCCTTGAAGGATCGGAAAGATAGAACAATGTCGATCATTCTTTGCAAAATTCGTGCGAGTGCCCTTCGTCCTTTGGACAACATCATTGAAACAGGATTTCTTGTAACTGAGAGAATCCGTGTGCTTACTGTCAAGCAACTTCGTGATCAAACTCCAAAAAAGGTGGAAGTAACCATCACCAATGGAACCAAAACCAAGAAAGCGTTGATCCCATGGGATCGAAGGCTTCTGGTTGAGAGAATGGTTCCAGGAACTCCTAATAGCCCTTCTGAGGCGTCTAAACCAACCGAAGGGGCTCAGACATCATCTAGGGTATCAAACACCTCTCCTGAGCCTTCTGACAAGGTTTCTGTTCTGATTGCTCAAACAAGGGAGCGATTCATCGCTGAACTCAAGAGGATCTTTCGAGAGAACTCTTGAAACAGTGAACGTTCACTCCCAGATTAAAAAAACTGGATTGCGTGTAAGGTACGCTCCGGTTGAGTTCAACCTTCCAACCGGAGATAGAACCCTCTATTTTGAACTCCAAAGTTCCAACTTTCAAAAATGCTCCAAGAAACAATGTAGAAAATATGGTTGCGAGTGTGAATGTCGATAAACCATTCTTCTTGATGAAGATGAGAACGTTTCTCATTTAGTGGAACACTACCAGAGAGGGGGAGGAAAAGCTTGACTTACTCTTCTAAAACGATTAAGGTCAACTCATGACAGAGTTTGAAAGAGTCCAAGAAGACCTTAACTGGAAAACCGAGGAGATCAGGGAAGCATTTCCTGATTATCGGTTGGGTCAAGTTCTCTCTGTGATGCTGCGGCTTGACTATCCTGAGATGTTCAAGGCAATTTCAGGAACCGAAGCTGATCCTTGGGATCGGGATGAGGCTATCCCTTGTTTTTGGGATGCTGTTCGATATCTGTGCGAAAAAGGTTGACACCCAACCCAAAAAAGGATATAGCTTCTTTATGCCAAGAAAAGAATATTTCGAGTTATACATCAAGACAACCGAATCAAGTTATGGTGGAGAACCTGAGAGCGATGATCAGTGGTGTCATCACTCTGACGTGGTTCGAACTGTGAGTTTTGATTCGGTTTCTCGCAATCGTGGTTCTGGTTTTTGGGGTTGTGGAGAGTCTTTTGAGGTTTCAAAAGAGGTATTCAACTCGGATAGAGTTTACCTCGTGATCGTTCGTTACTCGGACGGTGGAACCTTTGGAAGAACGGTTGGAAACTGGCATGTCCAGGATGCTTTCGTGGATGAAGAATCCGCTTTGAAGCTTGCTTCAAGCATTCTTGACCGAACCTATGAGAAAGAGAACCCACAAGCTTATAAGCCTTGGATTGGCTACTTCAGTGGTCTTGAAGATGTTGAAGTTCATTGTTTCACAGTCCGTGACAACCCTGGAAATCCTTCGAGCTCTAATCACGGTCCTTCCGTGATTTATCATTGAAATAATCATTGACACCCAACGAAAGATAAGGTAGAACAGAACCATGATGACCAACCGGAACTTTGGAGTAGAGATCGAGATCGGCAACCGCACCCCTGACCAGATGACCAAAATCCTTCGGGATGCTGGTTTCAACGTGTTCAATCAGGGAGATCGCAGTCTGAACAATGGTGCTCGGATGCTCACAAATCCTCAGCGACGTACGGCTGAAGCTTTTCCCGAGTTCAAGGCTGCTTGGAAGGTGATCTATGACGGTTCTGTGGGAGATGGTTGTGAGGTTGTCTCCCCCATCCTGAACGGGCAGAAGGGTCTTGATGCTGTCAAGAGTGTCATCAAGACCATGAACAAGGCTGGGGCAAAGGCTGATCACCGTTGCGGGCTCCATGTCCATGTGGACGCCAACGATCTTTCCATCGTTGAACTTCTCAACGTTGCTCGCCGTTATGCTGCTTTCGAGTCCACGATTGACTCGTTTGTCAAGCCCACTCGTCGAGCAAACGAGAATGGTTATTGCAAGTCCATGGAAACCGTGGTGGATGCCATGGACAAGGTGCTTTTCTCAAACGACAAGACCTTTCTGAAGATGCTTGGAAATCGGTACTTCAAACTTAATCTCCAGGCTTATCTTCGTCATGGTACCGTGGAGTTCCGTCAACTGGAAGGGACCACAAGCTGGACCAAGATCACGAACTGGATCGAGTTTTGCATCTCTTTCGTTGAAGCAAGCCGCATGGACGAAGAAACGGTGAAACACTTCGGGATGAAGAGCACCGAAATCCTCAAGAACATTCCTGATGAGCTTCGACAGTTCATTGGAATTCGACAGATCGATGCATGGGATGTTGCTTATCTCTTGAAGATTTACGAGTATCAGGTTCCAGCGGCTATCGAAAGGTTCAACAAGATTGTACCAGGAGCGTTCAAGCCCCTTTCAGGTTACTCGAACATTTGGGAAGTCAACATTCCCTTTGCCAAGGTTTCGTTTCCTGAAGTTACAGGGACATGGGACAAGGGTGTCGCTCCGAACGTGGTTTCTCACCTACACGGCATCGCTCGCACCCACACTCCTGCCGTCCCTTCCGTTTCTTCCCGATAATCAAAATCAAACCCTCTCCGTTTTTTAGTTTGCTTTCTTCCTTAACTTCTGGCATTCTCTTTTCAGAAAGCGAGAGAGAAACAGATGAACAAGAAGATCAAGTCCACCAATCTCTTCGTGACAAGCAAGGGTAATGGCTACTACGGGGATCGGGTCTGGCTCTCGGATGAGGCTGATACGGAGGTTCACAAGTATCTCAAGCTTGTGTGTAAGTGGGGCGGTTCGGACAAGCGTGAGGGTGCCCGAGTGAGCTATGAGATCAAGCGTGACATTCCGCTTGACACTGTGATCGCCACCCTTCGGTCTTCTGGTATGACCATGCGGAATGATCAGCACACCATGAACATTCTTTGTGAATACAACTGATCGTTCTTGCACTCCCACCTAAAACCTGCTAAGTTCAAACCCACAAAGAAAGCGAGACAAAAGATGAGTCGATTCAGTCAGTATCACGATTTCCCTTACTCTTCATCGTTCCCACGTTCATCTTCTCATTCAAAGTCAGTCATCGTTCTTCTGATCCTGATCGGGATTGCGTTTGTGGGTTGGTGCGTGTTCCTTGCCGGAACCGACATGGATCCAACGGCTTGCAATGGGCAACGGATCACGGGTTGGTCAAATGGCCGTTATACCAACCTTTGTGTTGAAAATGCTCCCTGAACGTTTTTCTCTTGCAACCAGCATCAAACCAGGATATAATTACCCTAGAAAGTGAGATGAGAATAAGATGAATACCGGAAACAGCAATCGTGTTATCGTGGCTCTTCGTGATGGTTCTTGCGGTGTGGGTGGTATCCGTTGCCATTGCTGCAACCGTCTTGCCTCTGGTGTTGATCGTACTGACTTCAATGGTCGTGTTCGCACTCGTGCCAAGAACTTCGTTTCCAAGGATCTCGCTCGTAATCCTTTTTGATCCTTGACTTGGATCGAGTTTCAAGGTAAGGTCCGAACAGATCGCAAGACACCACACAAGAGGCAAACCGATGAACCGTCTCCCTTTCGAGTCTCTCTGTACGATCACCGATGCTCTTAACACGGCTTTTCTGGCCAAAGAGTTTACTTTTGAGGATTACCTGCGTAAGATGACCATGACTCTCGAAGAGTACGGCTGGACCATGGACGAGTATGATGATGCTTGCATGGATGCTTGTGCTCGTGACGGTTTTGATGCCTAAGAACTAGGATTAACTTGAATGATTCGTCCAAACATTTTTGTAATTGGAATGTCACACGTTGGAAAGACACCTCTTTCTGATGCTCTTGCTTTGTCACTTGGAATGACCCGGATTTCAGCATCCGAGTGGGTTCGTTCCAGGTTTGTCCCCTCTCCCGGTTCTGATTCTTCAACAATCCTAGCGGATATCACAAGGTTCTCTCAGGCTGAACTTGCCAAGAATCCTGATGCTTGTGTTTCCTTCATGGAGAACAAGTATGGGGTGAGCAAGGGAGGTTTCGTGATTGAAGGAATCCGAAACCCAAGGGATTTCATGCTCCTGTTTCGTCCAGAACGAGATTTGGTGTTCTTTCTTGGATTTCCTAGAAACACGGTTTCTCCAACCTCTTTTGAAAGCGAAGGAATCCGAGTCATCCAAGAAAATGTAACCTGGATGATTAACAACAACCTTTTTAGTCGCAATTTCATGACAAAGTGCATGATTGCAGGTCTTCGGGAAGGTAATGTTGAAACCTTGTTGGATCTTCCATCGGAAGGTTATAACCTCTGTGCAAACCTTGATGGAGCGATTAAGTTTGTTGTAGGTTGGGCAAAGAAAAGAGTGTCTATTGATGCATTGGAAGATTAAAAAGTTCAGACAGTTCAAGTTTGCTGTTATTGATGACTTTGAAGATTGGTATGACATCGTTCGTTCATCTTGTGATGAAACCGAAGAGGAAACGGTCAAGAAACAAGTTCAAGAAAATCTGAAACGACTGGAAGAGTTCATCAACAAACAGCAAACAAGTTAAAATCTTCTTGATTCCCGTCTCAATTCCTGATAGAACCAAATCACAAAACAACATATTTTTGTCCTTCGGAGACCAAACCTCAAAGTTTGGTAAACGGGAAGAAAGGGGTACTATGGTGATTTGTGCTGTATCGGTTCCGTGATTTCCAAACTAAAAAGATATATCTTTTCTCTTGCACTTTCTTAGAGACTCGGATATAACAGGTTCATCGGTTCGGACAAACAACAAGAAACGAAGGGACAAAAACTCATGATCACGCTCCTTTCTCTCCTCTCTTCTCCGGTTGCTACGATGAACACGATCTTCTTCCTGAATGGCTATGGAGATGCACCGGAAGAGATGATTCTTCGGCACCTTCGTACGAACGGCACTTGCGCTCTGATGGCTTTGGCAGAAATCTGTATTCGTAACCCGAACCGAATCGAAGGGGGCGAGGTTGGTTTCAGCCGTAGGGATCGAACCCTTGGATTTACCTTGGTTGAAAAGTTCCTGAGCGGTTACGATCTCATTTCTTCCGAGGATGCTATCAAAGCTTGCGAACTGGCTTATCGGTATCGTAAGCAGATTCTCCGTTTTATTCCCTCATGTCCCGAGGTTACCATCGAAGAGACCGAAACGGAAATCGTGCTCTGATCAAAAATAGAGCTTGCTAACTGATCGAAAACCTGATAGAACCATCTACAGAAAGCGAGACGAAATGAGCACCGAAAAAACCACCCTGACTGTGTTCGATGTGAACAACCGTTACACTCGTGTTGGCACGGAGATTGCTCGCCGCATCCATAACCTGTGTCACGAACGTGTCATTGAGCTTGTCAACCAGGGATATACTTCCCGTACCGCCATGGTTGTGGGTTCTACTCCCACGGTTTCGGCAGAGAGCTACAACGTGGATCCCCTTGAGTTCCATGCTCTCTGGATGATGGAAATCCAGGAAATCTGCCTGGAACGAATCTTGGATGGCCGTCGATAAAAGAACATAGGCCGTTCTTTCTTCTTGTACTTCGGATTGAGTTCAGGCATATTCAGTTCATCAGACGGGTTGAGAGAGAGAAGAGCAAAGGAAAAATAAAACGCTCTAAAAACTCTTGACTCCGAAACGAAAACAAAGTAGAACAGAGAACAGAAAGGCAAGGAACCCAAGATGACCACGAAAAAACATCTCGTCGTTTGTGAATTGGAAATCATTCCGTGTGGCGCATCCAAAAATGCACACAATTTGGTTACACGAAAGGTTGAAGAAGTAACCTGTGCTCGTTGCAAGAGAACGTACGAATTTAAAATTTCAGAAGTATTGTCAAAAAAGACCCGATAGAATTTGCGGTGATTAACTAAAACCTTAACGAACAGAAAGGCCCCTTCCGGGGCCTTTCGCGTTTCTGGTGACCATTCCCCCAAACCCATCTTGGAAAGGCATGGAAATGCCTTTAAAACGGCAAGGAAATAAAATAGACAAGTCCTGACGAATTTGTTTGAAATCGAAGATAGAATGGTTTATAACTGTTTTGTTGGTAGGGAAACACAAGGAGTCAACAAAGATGTTCGTTGCCAATCTCACTCAGGAAGCCTTCGACACTTTGAATCTGCGCGGGCGAGTGGTAGTTTTTTTTTCGCCACCAGGATGTTCTGGTCGGGATTCTCACACTGAGATTCTGGAGATTGTGTCGGGTAAGATTCCTGATTACGAACTCACTCAAGTGATGGTCCTTAACGGCCAGAAAATGCTTGTTTTTGTCCATCATCTTTCTGATATGGGTCAAGAATCTGCTTGCTGTAGGTGGCGTCAAATCGTTTTTGAGAAAGTTTGTTGATATGAACGATTTCGTTTGAAATCTCAAAGCAAATCAGTTAGATTCTTTTTTGTCGGCAGGGAAACAAAAACACAAAAAAAGGCAAATCAAATGAAGACGCATCTGATTCATGGTATGGGCTGGATTACTTGTGGTGTTCCGGGTGTCAAGAAGAATGACCACATCAAGGTTTCGTGGAATACACAGGATGTCACCTGTGCGCGGTGTGTCAAGACTGGTCAGTACAAGCACCAACAAAAGTTCATTCAATCCCCCCTGTACAAGAGAATTCAGTCTCTCAAAAACGCCCGATAGAATTTCTGGTGATTAACTAGAACCTTCGCCCCCTTCGTGCCCCTCAGACGAACGTGGAGGCCCCTTCCGTGGCTTCCGAGGGGTGAAACGGGGATAGGGAGAGGATAGAGAGAAAGGGGCGCTAAAAGCGCCCCTTGTTCGTTTTGAAGGGTTGCTTTTCTTGAAAGAATTCTCTTGCAAATGGTTTCAAAGTGCGATAGAACAGCATTCAGAAAGGGAACAGAATAACATGAAGTATAATATTGGTGATAAGGTCGTGATCACGCATTGTCCGAATGCCAAGTTCATTGGTGTTACCGGAACCGTGGTGCGAGTTGCTAGGCTGGGTGGAACATACAAGGTCGAACCCGACGAGAAGATTTCGGGTGTTCTGAACACGGTGTTTGTTTATGAATCGGAGCTTGCTCCCGCATAATTCTCTGATAGAACTACTAAAGTTTTCAGTTGTCCCTTGACGAACCGTTGATTGTTTTGTAGAGTGATATCATGACTATTCCTTCACAACCTAAAACCTTCATCCCTGTTGCTGGCGATCCCTTGCACAAGAAGTTTGTGCTTGACATTGACAGTATCCAACTGGATGGGGATGAAATGCTCCATTTTCCGCTTGGAACTTCTGTTGGGGTTGCCACGGAGTTCATCGAACGGTATCTGATCACAGAAGTTGGAGAGTTTCCATATACTGTTTATGAGTGTAGGGGAGACTCAATTGTCTATGCAATCTTCGATCCACCTTTGTCTCCTGAGATTCGGGATGAAATCGAAGACGCTATCATTGACCTGTCTAATTCCCTTCGAAAAACTGCTTGACACCAAACCGAAATCATGGCAAGATTAGACCAGTCAATCAGTCTTGCCTCAACCCCTCCTTCGGTATCGCTTCAAGCGAACGGGAAGAAAGGGATGCTATGGAAAATCACGAAGAAAAATAGTTGAAAACGGATAGGATGCTCTTTTTTATCTTGCTGTTTTTTGAAGTTTTGGATATAACAGTTCTCAGAAAGGGAACGAAACCAATGATGAACAAGACCTTCAACATCTCCTATTGGCCTGAGTCTCCTTCTTGTTTCGCTTGGCACCTTCAGTTTGTTCTCTTTGAGAACCGACCGGATATCAAGGTCACGCAGGTTTCTGTCTCGGCTGGAGAGGAACTTGTGAGAACGGGTGAGGTGAATGTGTCCGCTCCCGTTGCCTTGCTCGTTCAGATTGACAGTGAGATTCAGGGCTATCTTGTCAAGAAGAATGCTTTGACCGGAAACGAGCATGAGTTGGGATGGAAGTAGAAAGATAGTTCTTGTAAGTTCGCTTAGGATCGTCTTTTACTACCATTTCCAACACAAACCTTTTTTTCTGTGTTGAAAGAACACGAATACGCAGGATGGAAACTTGCAAGTGTTATGCCAACCATTCCAGTGGACCATCGGTATCTGTTCATCCTGTTTTTTTCAAGCGTCCGGTTGAAGAGAGCGGTGACCTTTAATCCACGTTTTGAATTTCAAAAAAAGAATCGAACCCTCAAAAAATCTCTTGTGCTCTCTCGAAAGTTTTGATACAACATCTCTTGTCAGACGGTAGCGAAACCCAAACGAAAGCAAACGGAGCAAACACATGACCACCACGAACACCTTCACCAGCAACCGCAAGTTCGGCGTCGAGATCGAGTTCAAGGGCCTTGACCGTACGGATGCGGAGCGTGCGCTGCGCAACGCTGGTATCAATGTGCAGATTGAGGGTTACAACCACGACACCCGGTCGCACTGGAAGATCGTTTCTGACGGTTCGGTCTGTGATGGTTGGGAGCTCGTTTCTCCTCCCCTCTCGGGCGTTGAGGGCCTTCGTGAGGTCAAGCTTGCTGCGGAAACGCTGGTGAATGCGGGTGCGTACGTTGACCGTGAGTGTGGTCTCCATGTCCATGTCGATGCGAACGACCTTTCTGCCGCTACCATCGTCAACATGACGGAGCGTTACGCCCGTCACGAGGGCGAAATCAACAAGCTTGTTCCCTCGTTCCGTCATGCTTGTTCATGGGCTCGTAGCATGAACACCGTGGCCAGCACGGTGCGTGGTTATCTCAACAACAACCCGACTGCGACCGCCCGTGCGATTTCCGAGCAAATCGACAGCCGTTACTACAAGCTGAATCTTGAGGCTTACCTTCGTCACGGCACCGTGGAATTCCGCCAGCACAGCGGTACCTGCGATGGCACGAAGGTTGCTAACTGGGTTGTGTTCTGCGTGACGTTCGTGGAAGATTCCATTGTGACTGTTGTGGCTTCCGGGGCTCCCGTTCAGACTGTCCAGGTTCCTTCGGTTCCTGCTACGTCGGAGCGTGCCAACGCCATCGGTCGCAAGTTTGTAAAGATGTTGGAACTCTTCGCGAATTACGGCACGTACGTCACGATTCCTGCTTCCTCAATTGCGTCGGCTCTGGAAATCTCGGAAGCGTCGGTGCCGTCCTATGTCTCCATGGTGCGGGATCGGTACCCCAGTGTTAAGATCCGTGCGTCTCGTGGGTGTGGTTACTACACCACCACGAACGCTCTTGCGATCCGGGCGGCGCTCTCGGGACAGACCGTTACGGTTGCCCCTGTAACCGCCCCCGTGGCCCCTTCCGTGACCGTTGTGGTTCCGGTTGACCGTGGAGTGTATGCGACGCTCCCTCGCCCCGTAGCAGCCTACTATCAGGAACGTGCTCACGATTTCGGTTCTACGGTTTCTCTCTGATAGAGACCTAACCAAAACGAGAGAATGAAGGGGAGACTGGAAACGGTCTCCCCTCTCTCTTTTTTGTTGCAAAGTTTTGAAGGTTCGGATAGAGTAGTCTTTAGAAAGGGACGGAGAAAACACTATGGCAATCACGAACACGAATGGCACGCGGGATTTCGTCGGAATGGTCCGAGAGGTTTGTGTCTTCTCCACCCTTTAACATGAAAATCGGATAGGACCATCTATTTTGTTCTTGCAAACGTTTAAAGAACGGGCTATAAACAAGAACGAAAGGGAGACGGAAATGAGCGTTTCGAGAATCGTCAAGAATGGTCGCCCCGGACACGCATGGTACGTGGTTGCGCACAACTTCATTGCAGAGGATGGTTATCACTACCGACACAAGCACGCATCCTGCTCGACCCGTCCCGAAGCTGAAAGGCTTGCAGAAACCCTTTTGCGAAATTCTCAGTGCGTGTACATTTCCTGCGGCCCGTCGCAGAGCACGTTTTGGGTTCTCAACCGCAAGAAAGTCTGGAAGGAAGTCAATCGTTCCACAAACAAGAACGATTAACATTTTCTGTGGAAGTGTCTTCCGAACATAATGAAACCCTGTGCGGTGACGAATGTTGGACATTCTACAAGTTTGCCACAATCAAGGGTTCTGTAACCGTACGTTGGTACGGTTCAAGCAACGGATACTATAGCACCGCAGTTTCTTATTCGTGCGAGTAGTTTCTTCTTGCCTTCCAACAAAGAACCTGCTAAAACAAACTCAGAAAGGGAACGGTAAGAACCATGATGAACATCAAGTGTGCTTGGGATGTTTCGAGCAACCGTGGCAAGCAGCTCCCGCAAGTTAAAACCACCTTGGAAATGGTTCATGTTCTCCACAATACTTGGTGCTATACAGGTATGCAAATCGAAGCAACCAGTGAACTCGCTTTCGTGAAGGTTGATCACAGGGGCATCGTTACCATCACCCCTCGAACATGACCATCCCCCAAGATCGAACAGAAAGGCCCCTTCCGGGGCCTTTCCCTCCCACTCAAACCGCAACCCCATCCCCCAACCAAAAACGCCTCAGAAAGCCTTATAGAGAATTCGACACATCTCCAAAAAAAATCACTTTTCTCTTGAACTCTTCATCATTCTGAGATATAACCATATTCAAGAAAGGGACGGAACAAGAAAATGAAACTCTACGGAATCAAACGTACCGACCTTCTCACTTGTGAGTATGGTCCAAAGTGTTGTGCCCGTCACAAGAACCCCAACGGGTCTGGAAAGCGAGCCAACAACCTTCCTTTGGTTCGTTCCGCTCGGAAACGTGCCAGACAGCAAAATCGTTTCATGGCCCTGAACATCAACGAGTAATATCATTTTTCCTTGACTCAACCCCAAACCCAAGGTATAACAACCCCATGAACATCACCGAAGTCAATCACCTCGTTGGCGCATTCCTCATCGTTTCCTTCGTCATGTGCCTCCCAAAGTTCGATACCTGGATCCATAACCTGTTCGTGGTCGCGTTCTGGATCTCCTTTCTCGTCTGGACAAGTACCGGCCTCTATCTGTTCCTGAACTAACCATAACCTCTCTATCCAAACTCATTCCCTCTCACAATCCCACAGAGACAGTTTTTGTGCCTCATTAAATAATCCTCTCAAATGACAAGTGTTTTAAGGGTTCTTGTTTCTGGTATCAAGAACAAGGATTAACTTGTTCTTTGTAGGTTGAGACTTGCCTGAGAGTTCAAGGGACAATAAAACCAAAGTATTGAGATGCCAAAGAGAGAAGAGGGGTTTTATCCCCTCTTGCACCTTTCTTATGGTTCTTCTAGGAGGTCAAGACATGTTTTTAGAACACTCTAAACCGTTTTCCTGTTTCTTGGATTAACAAACAAGAAACGGTGTGATAAATAAACATTCTCTAGGAGGTTACACCATGGCAGTTCGTCTCTACGCAGTTCAAGGTTGTCATCCCCGTTCAGGCTGGTCGGACCTTGGAGTCTACGACAAACATCAAAAACCCTGCAATGACGCCGCAAAGGCACATACCGAACGTACAGGACAGGTCACCAGGGTAATCCAGAAACCTAAAGGGTGGACACCCGATTGAGTGTTTTATATGTTGGAGGAATACCATTAATGGTATTCCTCCAACATATAAAATGTATAAGACAAAAAATAAAGCTTGAATAACTTTAAAAGGAGTGTTATAAGAAGAGTATGGGAACACGAGTTTACAGATGGGTTCATCTTCGTTATCGTCTTGAGCCTAACAAGACATGGTGTGATCGTGTTATTTGGGAAGCCATCAAGGTAACCGATAACATCTCAGAGGTTACTTGCCCTGAGTGTGTGCGAGAGAATGCGGGAGAGCAAGCCATGTCAGGTTCTATGCTAGTTGTCATAACCGCAGTCCATACAATGAGCATCCTTTAGAACTGAACGAAGATATTCTCTGTTTCTGGCAATCTGTTTTTTTCTAGTATAGCGTCCTTCCTTTCGTTGTTTTTCCTTGTGATAATCAATTGACTTGCTAAGATGAGCATAGTGAATGTTCCAGCATTCAACACAAACCTTCGTGATTCGTTGCGTGCTTGGACTAATTGCAAACTCTTGTTTATCATTTCGACAGATTGAACACTTGATCATCTAATCATAATGGGACGTAACCAATACAATGTCCACCATATACCGGACCCCCCCCCCCCACCGCAGGTGGGTGCCATCATGTGTGAGGGCCTCCCCCTTCAGAATATCGGGTCAGACCCCCTCTCACTCAAGGGGATATAAATTCAAAATAAATTTTAGAAAATTTTCTGGGAAAGATTTTTGCTTTCAGTGGGATGTTATGGTAATAATCGTCCTTCAACATAGGCAAGCATCCTTCGCAGGACATCGGCGGTCAGGTCTCTTTTCTGGGTGTTGAACTTCATGGAGACGATAGCGATGTTACCTGGGACATAACCTTTTGAGTTATCGATCCGATCAAGGGAGAAGGAGTCTGGCATTGCTTTGTTTTGGTGTTGTTTAAGGGGGATCAGGAAGACAGGACATGTATCGGTCCAGACTGCCCTGACATCTTCTATTGTGATAGAGAACTCGATTCCCATTGATCTTGCTCTGTGTTTAGCTGCTGTCCAAGTGGCGAGAGCAGGGTCTTTGAGTCTCCTTGTCTTGTTCTGATCCGACTTACATTCAAGACACTGGTTCTCACAGGGTGGAAACTCTTTCCACTTTCGTTCAAGGTGGCACCTGGAGCATTCCTTGGTTGTGTGTTCGTAGGTTTCTGGATTGATCTCTCGGTCGATCTTTTCTAGCCTTATTCTTTCTTGTCTGGATTCCTTGTATTTTTTGATTGGCATGGAACTGTTCAGTTTAGTTTCTTGATATCGAAGGTTTTGGTGAGTTCATGAGTTTCGGTCTCATCTTCTTCTTGAGGTTCTTGTTCGTCGGTAGGTTCGTGCAGGTCTTCTTGTTCTTCTGTGTTTTCATCTTCGTCTCTTGCTTGGAGCAAGGCTTGTAATGTTTGGTATTCAAGCAGGATCTTTTCTGCAAGGTCGAGAGAGTTTTTCAAGGCTCCAAGAAACAGGGTGAGATTTCTGACATTGAGTGGTCCTACGGTGGACATCACGCTGTTTCTTCCGGCGATGCAAAAGTTTTCCAAGGTTGTGAAGAGTCCAACCAGGGCTAGTTTGGGAACCATGAGTTCATGACGTTGTTCTCTTTCAACTTGAGCTGGATCTAGTCCTTGGTTGATGAGATGTTGATGTGCGGCAAATAGTTTTTTCTTCATGTTCATCTTGTAAGATTACAAATAAATCTTCTTGCTGGATAAGAGTTTAACAATAGTCAAACTAGTTTCTGGTTATCAAGATAAGAATATCTATGACATTACCACGCACACTTGGAAAGATGAACACGACGGTTGAAAGAGTGTTTAGAAGAACACCTGATGGATTTTTCTTGGAAGTCTATCTTCACTTTTTAAACTTCTTGAATGAAGATGGATCTCTAAGATCTTCTAAACTTGACAAAGAGGTATCCACTGGGAAGTTATGGAGAGTTGCAAGACCGGGAGAACGATCTTCTTATGGAGAGGTTGACTACCTGTTTCCAGGGCAACCCAAAGCGGTTCGGCTTCTATGTGTTTCAAAAAGTTAAAAAGTGTTTATCAAACACTTAGTTATATGGGGAATGGAGATGAAAAGATGGATGAGTCGTTTGTTCCTGTCCCTGACTGGTTGGAACTATCAAAGAAGGTTAAGGAACCTTACAAATTGTTCCCTACGCCGAACTCTCTTGAGTTTTTACTTGAATGTTTCAGTGTTCTTTACTCTTTGGGAATGACAAACAGGCAAGTTGTTGAACTCACTGCTTTGTTCATCATCTTATCAGAACACCAAAGATTCAATGTTCCTTTAACGGAACAAAGAGCAAGAACCATGAGTTCACCTGAGTGGTTTTTAGCTGATTCCAAGTTTTTTCAGGTATTTAGAACTCTTGAAGAACAGATTTGTGCTTGGGTTGATGAATATCTTTCTAAGGCGAACCTTTCTGTTGTTTGTCAACAGTTCTGGTCTGAAACAGGCGAATGGGTTAAGTTCTTTTTAAAAACGGAAGAAGAACTAAAGCAATTTGAACGAATTATTGAAGCAACAAAGATAAGATTCGTCCAGCACTGTTTGAAGGTTCCTATCACTGGCACTTGGGATGATGCTTCCATTGTGGCTTGCAAAAAGTTTCAAGCCCATCTTCCGAAGGTTGTGTTGCCTTGGAAAAAAGGAGTGCTAAATGGATTTACTTATAAAGTTTTGGCACAAACATGGAGACGAAATTTGAAGACTAAAACACCAACTTCTTAGAGTTTGGTTTAGCTTCAGGGAGAACCAGTTTGTTTTCAACCGGAACTTCTTTGCGAACAGTTCCTATTGTTTTTGAGATGGCCCGCATTGCTTCTCCGTTTTCAAGCTCCATTGCAAGGAGATGAATTAAAAACAAGAGTTGTCTTTGATTGATCCCAAACTCTTTGATCTCTCTGACGATCTCACGACATGTCTGCCTTTTTTCTTTGGAAAGTTCGTATTCTATGTTTGGTTCAACATAAACTTCTGATTCTTCTGACATTTTACTCTTCAACCATTTCCTCTTGGAATGTGGATATTTTCCAAAGCGTTTCACCAATAATTAAAAGATATTTTCCAATAATTGTATGCTCCACAACCTCTTTGGTTAAAATTACCATTCTTCCCCATTGTTTGTGTTCCAAGATAAATGCAACTTCCTGATAAGTGGGTAGTTCGCACTGATATTTTTCCAAGATTTCAACGAGTTTTTCTGGTAATCCTGCTTTTATGTCTTCTAGGTTGGAAAGACTCGGAAGGTCATCTCGTTCAAGAATGGAAGAAGTTCCAACCTCAGTAACTTTGTGTATTATTCCACAGTTGTTACACTGAGCAAAACTTGGAATGATCGCTCCAGCTTCATCAATTTCAGAAAACACAACAAAGCAATGCCATTTTGGTGGTTCTATCCTCTTGAACTGAGGAAGTATGCACTTGCATTCAATCAAGTGTTTTGTGTACTCTTGAGCAACCATGAAAACTACCTTAGTATTAACGACGCAGTAACAACAAAACCAAAAGAGATTAGATAGCGAGCAACGAAAAGAACAACTTTTTTAAGTTGTTCTTTTCGTTTTAACCTCTTGGCTTTCTCGACTGCTTTCCATGTTCCAAAGGGTTTTCTGTTTCCGAGAATTCGGTTAGCACTTTGTCAATGTTGGACTTATAAAAATCCAACTTTGATAACAACCCGTCATCTACAGCATTTTTTGCAATCTGAAGTACTCGATCTGCAACATCCCTATCAACTTCCACTTGGTTTCGTTGCAAGTAGATCATGGTGTGATCGTACATATGTTCTCTGATTTGTTCGACAAGACGATAAGTTTCTCGCTCAATTGCTGTTTCAAGTTTTAAACGATCCATGTTCTTGGAGATTTCCTTTTTTGATACTCCAATTGTGAGAACATTTTATATGGAATGGATTGAGGGAATATTATCGATACTTGAATTTTAAGTTGATGGAGATACCAATGTGAGTTCTTCTTCATCACTAATGTGAATGATATCATCGCCCACAAGAACAGCAGTAAAATTGGGTTCCTGTTTTAACAACAAACAAAATGTCAAACCTTGACAAGTCCAAGTCTTGTTGGTAACTCTATCGTTTAAATCATAGGTATAGTATTCTGGAGGATCAGTAAGTTCGGTTTCCCACCATGGAAACCGAAGTTTATATAAATATCCCACTTGGGCTTCAGAGGGTTTCATTCTTAATCATTCTTTTATTCCAGTTGATTAATGAGAATAATCACAAACCTGCATATTGAGGTTGAGAAATGTTTCCAATATATTCGTGTGAATAACACCATCGGGCCGCATGGCGCATTTTATACTTATCTTCTTTTCCCTCTGTACCTCCATCATCGTAGTCCTGTCTAGTTCTTTTATTCTTGGAGGTTCCTTTCCATAAGGGGGATTTTTCTCTATATTCCCCCATTCTTGGGTGAGAAGTTTTAGAGAAGTAACGACAACCATTCATGATAAACATTTGGCCAATGGCATCCGACAAACGAACACCTATTCCCAAACCCTGAAAATCAGGTAGGACAACCGTTCTGTGTTCTCGCCATGCATTTTTTAGATTTCTGTTTGGAAACGCAAGAGCAGATGCAAAGCCTACCATCACATCATTCCAAATTGCTATCCAGCATCGCGCACTACGATTGATGTTTGTGTCGAGATAGTGATGGTGGCGGAAGAATGACCATACTTCGGTGCTACAAGGAACGACTTGAAACTGTATTTCAGGTCGCCTTTCTAACCTCCCGGTCGCATAGCGACCTGACTGAGTATCAAACACCCAATCTGGTTGAAGCCACTCAATGATATCATAGTGACATGATGCAAACACAAGACCTTTGATCTTATGCTTATCAACATATCGACGAATTGAATACGAACATGACTTTGCGACATTTCGATCAACGACCGATGTGAACTCGTCGATCACAGCACCATCACGAATACGGCGAGCCATATCCGCTCGAAACTTCTCCCCTGTTGAAAGAACATGATGAGGGCGCATCCATGAAGGAATACTGTTCAAACCCACGGCTGATAAACGATCACGGGCATCCATTGCGTTCTCAAAATGAGAACAGATTGACTTATTAATATCCCATTGCGGATTAGCTTCGGTACCAAATCTTTTTAACAAAGTTGATTTGCCACTACCGGAAGGACCAACTATAAGCCCGATTCCAAATTCTTTATCTGGCATCTGGATTTCGGGTGGGGAAAAAGATGAACTTCCATCAAAAGCATAGTCAAACACCTTTGCAAGTTCTACCGTGATCGGATCCATTTCTACCTTACAGATTAGATTTTTCGTCATAGATTTCTAGCCATGTTTTGATATTAGTAGACTGATACGAATAGTCTCCACCGAGGCGAATTAGTTCGTCACCAACAAGAACAACTGCATAATATCGTGGCGCACGATATTCATGAACAAGCAGACATGGAACATCTGTAATGTCTTCATACGAAGAGTCTATGTTGATTCTTTGCATGAGCAACCGATAGATCTGACCTTGCTGGGCTTGGGTGATTGGGACTCGTTTCTCAAAACCTTTCGGTGGGTTCATGTATCTAAAAAAGTTTAGTTATTTTGTGTGTTTATCAGCAACACAGTTTGCAACAAAGGAATCAGGTTTGAGCACACACTCATATCCTGAAGCTGTGACATAGCCTTTGAGTTGCTCGGAGAACTCAGAAGTGAATTCCTGACGATGTGAAGGTGACGCATCAATGTGAACCACTGGAATCACACCACACACGTCCAGGATCTTTTCTGCCATGGCAACTGAACGTTCAACTTCGTTGAACATTCTCATCTTTGAGTTGCCTTTTACCTTCTTACCCCGAGCATTACCTTGAATATAGTTCTCACGAGGCTCATAACTTTCGTGATAGTAGTAGTTACCACCCTTACCTACTCGATAAACACAGATTACTGTGATGAACCGGAAGGAACGACCAGCCATATGAGAGTCTGTACCAACAATTACTTGGTATTCGTTCTCAATATCGTTTTTTGTGTTGGCTACCCAATCAAGAACAAACGATTCCGAGAACCGTTTTCCATCTGAGTTTTTCCACAACAGAGGACCTTCTGTTGCAACTTTTGTTTCCTCTACAATTGTCATCACAAACCTTCTTTCTGTGTTTTAATCATCCCTTGTTATTATCGAATCTTGATATATGTGTGTGGATGGTTCTTTGGATCAGCTCTAACTAAGAAATTAGCTTTAACATATTGACAAAGATATCCTCGACACATGCTTGGTCTCTTCTCATAGATACTACACTTTCCTGAGATTGGATTCAAGAACTTACATGCAAATCGTGGTCCGTGAACCTGAAATCTCAGAATTGGATAGCTGTCTTTGGATAAAAAAACCGCTTTTCTTTCTCCATTAAAGAACTTTTCTCCAATAATTCTTCCTTCTTCAAAGTCAATCACGATGTCTGAACGTGTAACTGAAACACCTTTCAGGTTCAACCATCGAACCACATCTTTGATCCAGTCTTCATCTACCGGACCCAGGACATGTTCCATGTCTTCTGGATCCATCTGGCAACATCCTGCCTTTAATCCTTCTACACCACAACAGTTCCCAAGGCAAGTGTGAAATGCAACTTCATCTGTAAATCTTAAACGATTTTCCAAAGGCTGACTTGGCCACTGAGTGGGATCGTTGATATGTAGAACCGGAAGATGAAAACGATCTTTTTGTTCTTTAGGTCGTGTACCGTTTCGCAAGTTACCAACAAATCGCTTGTTGGATTCTTGTTTTGCAGCCGATTCTATGCTTTCTCTTTTTTTACGAAGGGCTTCTACTTCTTCTGGAGAGAGTGGTGCCCTGACCTTGATTTCCATGTTCCCAGGCAATTATTCCTCGAATTCAACCTATTTAACAGAGTAACACTACTATCTCAAGGAATAAACCATAATGTCCAGCAGCACCTTTCTTAGTCTTAGAGAAGCTTATAATCAACGCAAAACAGAAGCTCAAGAACAAAGTTTCCATGAAGCAAAGGAATTGCTTGAAAGCCAGATTCTTATTGCTGAGAAACTTGATACAGCTACAATCTCCAGAATTGTTGACTCAATGAATGGTGTTGAAGAAGCTCTCAGTTCTGTGATTGGAAAACTACCAAGTTTGAAAGCTGGGTTGGACAAAGCTGAAGATGAGTTGGTTACCCTTGTTTCAGGAAAAGCAGGCAACAATCCCAAGAAAACAGGAAAAATGTTGGTAAAAGCATTGTCATTTTATCAAAACCTTTCTTCTTTTCTTCGGCAGGATCTTCCAGTGTTGTTAAAGTCAAGAATTGTAGCATCAGCCAAAGCCAACCCCGATCAACCTGTGGGGCCAAGAATTGCTCCAGCTTTTCTTCAAGCTCTCAAAATCAATTGGGGAAATAGGACAGGTGGATTTTTCAAGAAGCTTTTGGCTGGTTCGGATGTTCCATATATCAACAACAACAGCTTTGCTCAGGAACTATCGAACTTATCGTTTAACGAACTTCTAGAGCTTACAAAGGTAGGACAGACACCTGCTGTAGCAACTCAAGCACAAATCAATCAAGTTGCATCCCAAATGGCCCAGCAACCCGTTAGTTCTCCTGCTGCATCAACAGGAACACCAGATACTACAAATGCTAAAGCTAATATTGCAAAAGCTTTGGAGCCTTATATGGGCAAGAACATTCCAGATGAAGTTTTAGCAGCCGTACAAAAAGCGGCTAAAAGCTAATCAGTTATCAATCTCTACAAGTCCACTTGAAGTCATCAAACTTAGAATCGTTTTTCCAACAAAATAAATACCTGCAAAGGCACTTACTGTTGGAATTGTTTTAATCTCATCTTGAACAAGTTTGAGAGACTTGCAAAATACCTTGTTCAAAGGATGATCAAAATCATCCTTCAAAAAAACCTTATCGAGATTTGTTCTTCCATAACTTAGGAGAGTTTTGGCTGTCCTCAAAGCAATATCAATTTTTACTTTTGTTGCTTCTCTTTGAGCAGAAGTCATGTTCGGAAGACGAAGAATAACAGAAGCAGCCAACAAACCTTGAATACGTTTATCTACAAGATCCGAGATATCTGATACGGTTTGATTCGCTTGGCGTTTTTCCAACAACATTCTTAAATGATCTGAGACTGCTTTTCTTGTCTTTGCATTTTCAATGCATAGTTCTTGTGAGGTAAGTCTTACTTTTTCAACTATTGGCAATGGTTCAAACTCTGTAAAACAAACCATTTGCCCTTTCAAAGTAGAAACCACATCACCGCCTGAAACCACGGCGATATCATTGATTACATTCAATGACTCAAGGTCTGTTGTCAATCGTACTGGCATGATGTTGAACTTGTTATAGTCAACATTTACCTTGATGGTTGATATCACTTCCTCCGAGAAACCATGTGCAATCAACAGCAAAGGGATTTTTGTCGTCATAGCTCCATTCAGGATTTTATCGATTTCACTAACCCTTTCTAGGATTCCATCAATCAACAACACCTTTACGTTCGATGCTTCCCAAATTCCATTGGCTGGCAACATGAACTTAAATGGCTTTAAAACATCAAAATAATATCCAGATTTTTGTTCAACAACATAGTTTGATAGAGTTCCATCTTCAACGTGAATCTTTCCCTCCAATCCTGAAACTGAAACTGCCTCCCATATTGCAGTGAAAAGAACGGAATCGTCACAAACCTTTTCTATTTCTTTTTTTAGAGATTCTTCGGTTATTGCTTCTGAAAATTCACGCAGTTGTTCTTTGTATGAACTCATGATTCTTTCAAAAGACTCTAACAGATTCACCTCATTTTCATTTAACAGATTCGGTTCTTTTATTAGTTGTTCGATGAGTTCATTAGCAAATCGAATTGTAAGATAGGCGCTTCCAGAAGATAGAAGTTCACTTTGATAAGCAGCCTGAAATAAAAGCATATAAAGAGTTCGTTCAACTCTTGTTTGAGGTTCCAAAACTCTTGTTAAAAAATGATAAGTTTCCTTTTTCAAAGGAAAACCTTGCTCGCTTAAAGCCACTTGAATTCTTTCAAGCAGTTCTTTCATCCTCTTGTTTGCTTGTTCTATTTCTGCAAGAAACAAGACTTTTTCTCGAAATGTTGTGTGTGTCATTTTATCTATGATTTCCTACTTATTTAAGATTATCTAACAAGAGTGAGTTTTACCTCCAAAGGAACCTATGTCTGAGACAAAAACTGATAACAAAGAACTCCAACAGACAGTTGAGAGTATCGCGAAAAAAATTCATGGAGCTCCTGCACTCAATGGTGGATTCGACAGGATGTTGGTAATTGTGGAACATATCCGTGAAAAACAGGATGATACCACAGAAAAAATTAACAAAATCCATGACGACTTGTATGAACCTGACGATGGTCTTTATGCCAGGGTTAAGATGGTAGAAACTGTTGCGGCTGACTTTGCAAAAAAGCAAGCAGAACACTTAGCAACAGATGAAAAAACCTTGGTATCTTTAAATGAAAGTCTAAAAAAACTTTCGGAAAAAGATGACGATCTTGGAAAAAAAGCCGAGACAACTCTTCGTTTGAAAAAGATTGCAGGAGAAGACTTGGAAAAACTCGAATCTATGATTCGAGTTAAAAGTGTTTGGTTGAATGTATGGTCAAAAGCGGTTTGGCTTTTGGGTGGTGGCATTCTTGCTGCCATTGGAAAAACCGTCTGGGAACTTATCTCTCGCAAATAATTTGCCAAATTGCCGATACAATCACAACAGCCCAAACAACTATATCTTTTAAGGCAAAAGATATGCCGAGGAGAATTAAAGATGAGTGAAGGTTCTGATTCAAAGGTATTGTCATTGTGGACACAGTTGTGCCAAGAAGTATCCGACTTACAAAAAGATTTGGAGAAAAACGCATTAAAACATAATGTTTCTGCGGGTGTTCGTGTACGTAAAGGGCTTCGTGATATTCGCAAACAAGCAGCTTTTCTGTTAAAAGAAACACTTGAAGCGGATAAGAGTGTTGTGGATCAAAGAAAAGCAAAGAACACTGAAAAGAAGAGAGCAGTCAAGTAAGAATTTTGTTCTCATACTTAGGAGCATGAAGTTACATGTTGCCGCGGGTGCAGACATCTTAAACAAAGGTCTTGATCCTTCGTTTCCACATAATCAATTGGGCGCAGATGGACTACTAGTAGTGCCTTCTCCTCTTGAAAAGGTGCAGCCACCAATTACTATCCCTGAACTTATAACAGAGATTCAAACTCCAGTAGATGTACAAATTGTAACTGAAGTTCAGGAACCTGTAAGTGTTCCTGTTAAATCAGAACAAGAAGTAAAGCCACTGGAGATTCCTGTAGAAGAAGAAAAAAAGCCTGGGAAAGTTTCAAAAACAAAAAAGCCTTAGTAGCTTTAATGTAAAAAGGCATTTATCCATATTCCTTTCCTTGTTAGAGTCTTGAATTATACAAACAACTATGAAGAAAACATTTGTTCTTGATACCAATGTTCTGCTGTCCGATCCCAATGCATTGTTTTCATTCGAAGAAAACAACATTGTTCTTCCAATGATTGTATTGGAAGAACTTGATCGTCATAAAGATAGACAAGACGAAGTTGGTAGAAATGCTAGAGAAACATCAAGAAAATTATCAATTCTTACCAAAGAACACAAAGTGTTCGACGGACCAATCCCATTGGGTGAAAAACGAGGAGAATTAAAGATTCTTTCTTATAATTTTCTTGGCTTTTCAGACGTTAAGGAACTAATTCCACCAGAGCTTGAGGGCAAATCTGGAGATAACCAGATACTTGCAGTTTGCAGAGCTTTTCAAAAAAGCAATCCAGACACAACCATGTCTCTTGTAACAAGAGATGTACTTCTCAGGTTAAAAGCCAATGCACTTGGTATTCCTTGTGATGATTATCGCAAATTGCATGTTGCCAAGTCTGTCTCTGGCCTTTACACAGGAATGTCAACTTTAACTGGCCATTTTGACTTGGATACTTTTTACAAAGAAGGCATCATGGACTTGACAGAAAAAGTTGAGTTGCATCCTAATGAGTTTGTTTTGTTAAAGAGCCTTGAAAATGATGCTACGGCACTAGCCAGGGTAACAAACAAGAACAAGGTGAAAGCAATCAACACATATAGTCCTTGCAAAATTGAAGGAAGAAACAAGGAGCAAAAATTTGCACTAGACCTTCTTTTAAATCCAGATATTCCTCTTGTTACTGTTGTTGGTTCTGCTGGCACAGGAAAAACATTACTCGCAATCGCTTCTGGTCTTCATCAGGTGATTGATACCAAAAGATATAAGAGTTTGATTGTATGTCGTCCTATCCAGCCTCTTGGAAAAGATATTGGATTCCTTCCAGGAACAATGGAAGAAAAAATGGAACCTTGGGTTGCCCCTATTAAGGATAACCTTCGGTATCTTCTAACTGCTGATGGAAAAAAGAGCAAACGCAGTGAAGAAACAATGCAAATGCTTTTTGATAATGGAACTATTGAAATTGAAGCAATGACATTCATTCGTGGACGTTCAATAGCGAATGCTTTCATGATCATTGACGAAGCGCAAAACTTGAATGCTCATGAACTTAAAACAATTATTACCCGTGTTGGTGAAGGAACCAAAATTGTTTTGACAGGCGACATTGAACAAATTGATAACATGTATGTTGATTCAGTATCCAATGGATTGACGATTGCAATTGAAAAGTTCAAGAACTCAGAACTTTCTGGACATATTACTTTGGTAAAAGGTGAACGTTCAGCATTAGCAACTATGGCATCACAAATTCTCTAATCAAGAAAGGTCATACTTAGAGTTATGACCTTTGACTTTCGGGCTTCTCAACTTCGTACTTCCAAAATTATTGCTTCCGGCAGCACTGGAACAAGAGCCAAAATTCTTCTCTATCCAATTGATTCCCAAGGAACTCCTTTAAATCAAGGAAATATCAATACTTCCTTGTTTGGCACGGGCTCCATTGGAAATGATGTTTTCTTTTTTGTTTCTGGGGTTATTGGTGGGATAGGTGCTTCTACCAATGGAATTTCTTTGTTTGGTGGAGATGTTTATAGTTCTGGTAACTTGAAAGTCGAACGCAATTTAACTGTTGGTAGTTTCTTTTCACAAGGAAATATCGCTTTCGGTGACGCCACAGCATTCTCAGGATCATTAAGCAGTTCACTTACCGCACATCGAGTTTGGAGACTACCTGACGCTTCTGGTGACTTGTTGATAACAAGCAGAGTCCTCGCAGGACCAAACATTACGGTTAATTCCTATTCAAATGGCTATGTTGCAGTTTCTTCTTCAGTTACCAGTTCTGTTCCTACTTTTACTCAAGTATATTCAGCATCTACCACCACACATGAAGGAAGCACTTTTACAGCTACAAATGGTTTAGGAATAGCCACGGCTTCAACTCTTACATTAAGTCTATCAGCAAGCATTGTTTCCAACACATGGACTAACAACCCTCATTTGCTTAAAAATGCTATATCAGATGTTTGGAATTGCGACATAAGAGCGCGTTTAGCTGCTGTATCCGGTGCTGATGCTAATACTTATTTGCCTTTATCGATTAGAAATTCAAATGGTCATAATCTTATTTTGATTCAAACGCAAGGCAATGGAAATATTACTGTATACGATAGCGGTGGCGGATCATATGTTGTTGGAGTTTCTATTACCATTGCCAATTCAGATAATTGGTTTCGTTTAACGACTAGAGAAGGCCACCTGACTGTATATTTGGGTACTGGCTCATTGGGTTCCCAATTGTGGACCCCCATTTATCGAGTGGCATCCTTTACTACACCTTCGAATCCATGGACTTACACATACATTGGATTTAATTTATATCAAGCCATTGGGGCAGGCAGCAATATATCTGTTCAATGGGCTGATGTACAGAGCACCAACTTAACCTAAGAATACTTAGTTAAGTGACCATCAACGAAAAGTTCGGTAGAAATCGTGCCAAGTTTCGAAAAGTTTATGCTTATGGCATGAATCGAAGACCTGACGTTCGTCAGTTTTTGGATGTCTTCACAAATGTTACGCGATCATTTAACTTTCAACAAGTTATTCGAGATAGAAATTATTATATTGTTGATGGAGATGAAGTATTAACGTTTCCAACATCTTCAGCAACTATTCAATTTTCAGAGGAAAACTATAACACAACTGGTTCAGTTGATTACATTAACATTACATTCCCATTTACTTTTCTCCAAAGTCCGTTTATTGCATTTCGACTTTATCCTGAGTGGGTAACAACTTCTGGATCGAATGTTGCCTATTGGGCAACAGACGTAACAACAACTGGATTTAGAGCTAATTTTTCAGCACCCTTTGAAGGAAGATTAACTTATAGAGCAGTGTATACGGATGGAACCTATCCTGTATATGTGGAAAGAACAACGGGCAGTTTTGTCTGGATTGCTGGTGCTCAATTAAACTATACCACACAATCCTCTGTTACAATGTCTTTTGCAGCATTGCCATCAGTCCCAACAGAAGTTTTTTCTAATCCTGTTGGTTCAAATTCTGATGCAACCTTGAACATAGGTCAAACCTATGCAGCAGTTGGCTCATCATTTATCACAAATGAACTGTCATTTCCTTACAGTGGTTCATTTAATGTGATTGCAATGGCTACTGAACCATCTGGTTCACCGCAACCAGTTGATCCACCGTAGGTTACGAAGAAGCAAGAAGGGTTTGAAGTTTTTTAATCTCTCTTTTACCGAGAGAACGCTTTCTAACCGCTCTAATATTGATAAAGCCATATTCGGCTTCACGAGCGTAGTTTTCGATTCCTTTAGGGTTGAGAAGGTCACCTACGGTTTTATAGTCGAGATATTCAGGGAAGATCCCACCCATGTAAACTTTTCCACGGTAGGGATAACCGCCTTTTTTTCCTTCTGTTCGTGGAATCTTTTCAAACTCCACAACCATCCATTCACCGTTGATTAAACGGTATTGAACCAAAGAAGAAACTTGAAACTTTTTTGGTTGAAGTTTCTTTACTTTTTTGGCTTTGGTTGGAGAAACACACAACTCACGAGTTACAGGATGGATGTAAAATCCGTACTTATAAGTTGTTGGTTCTTCCAAACAAGGATCTGGCATACCTCCACGATTATATTTGGAGTGTTCGTACACTCTTCCATCTTCTCCGAGATATGTACTCTTCTTTACCTGCCAATCAAGATGTTGTACTACGTGCATTTGCACTGTGCTACGAGGAGAAAGATTTCTCCGAATATCGGAATACACATCGTCCCATTGACGCCCAACCTGGGATAGTAAGTATCTCCACAAAGGTTCTAGGTTCTCATTGAGTTCTTTCCTATCTACGCCGCGACCTTTTGGTCGCATTGATTCCTTATTAGATGGAACTTCTACCTCAGAAAAAGGCATTGTTTCCATCCAACACAAGGAATCAACATCACCTGTATGTTCACCACAGCAATAGAAAAGGTCTTTGCATCCCAATTCTTTTGGTGGTTTCATATAGTTGTTGACAACAGCCTTGATAAAGCTACGTGTCTTTTCTTTGTTACGACCCTTTTGTTTACCGTAAACTCCAAGTCTTGGACGTTCAACGATAACTTTTGACATATCCCATCGCATGTTATTCAGCTCCTTTTTTCACTAGAAACATATAACAAACATGAGATACTCCTTTCTTTCTGGTCTTAGTGTTATTCATCGGACTTAACCCGGACCTTGAACCCGAGAGTTGGCCTTGAACCATTTCGTCCTAGTGGAGCCTATCGGAGTTGAACCGACAACCTTCTCCGTGCAAAGGAGTTGCTCTCCCAATTGAGCTAAGGCCCCAGCGACATTTTTAACTATAGTTCAGATTAGGTTTCATGTCAACCTTTTTAGTTGGGTGGTTAAAAATCAAATTCAATTAGTGTTTGAACAATTGTTGCTTGTTGGGCGTGGCAGACATTTAGATTCTACAATTGTATATCTGCCATATGATTCGTGAAACATTGATGTAACGAATGCATAAGTTTCTGGGAACTCTTCTGTTCTCATGTTACGGGTTAGATACCCAATCCCAGCATAATGATCAAAAGTTGCGTTCAAAAGTTTTTGATCACATCTAAGTGTTACAGTGTAGTGATTTTCACTAGTTGATGCGAATCGATCACCATTTCCAATGGTTCGAGAAGAGTTTTGGTCTTTACAACCCATTAGAACGCAAAAAATCAGAACAAACAACTTTTTCATATTCATGAATATATCATGTTCCCCGATAACGTTCAACAGAAAACTCATCAAGAACCAATCCTAGAATGCTTCCAATTCCATTGTTGAAGTAGACAAGAACACCTTTGTCTGTTTTCGCAGTAAAAGTACCTATCATTCCACGTTTGGCGATACACTTCCCAGGTGCTTCATAATGTATGCTACCGCCAGGGGTACCATCATCACGAAGAAAAACATCTCTTGTAAGTCTGATCGGTTGCCCTTTTCTAATTCCATTCCAATGAGTTTTTATATCCATGGAATTCATGATACTCATTAATCACTTGATTGAATTAGATAAGTTCTAACTCCATGGACTGATACCTTGATTCCGTTTTCTCGAAAAGCTCGAAGAACTCGATGAATCAAACGATGGTTGTCAAAAATTACATGATACCAACCAGTTTTATCACCTTCCCACATCACGCTATGATTAAACCCATGTTTATGACAAATGCAAATGGCTTTCCAATCAAGCTTTTTATCTTTTGTAATGAAGTGAATTCTTTTTCGTGAAACGTGGATTGTGCCACCAGATTCAGCATTAATATCATCAAATACAAATGTTGAACGCGAAAGATGGTGTCCAACTTTGAAACGAAAAGTAGTTGTCCAACGCCACTTCTCAATTACATGAACATTTTTATAAGGAAAAGAAGCTGGACTATAGGAAGGTTGCCAAGACATTGATTGCCTTTACTGTTAGAGAAAGTTGCTACCCAAACAAGAACATCTGTTTTCTAGGTTCACACAAAGGCTTGGTGTCCTTTGCTAACGCTGGTTGCGCTTTTCTTACCATGGCTTCTGGTGCATTTCAACCCACTATACGACAGTGTTTCTCAAACCAGTAGCTTGGGTTTGTGCCCATTACAGTTTTACCTTTCCAAAAAGAATCAATCAAACCCATAGTGGACTCGTGGGGAGTCGAACCCCAGTCCGCAAGACACTCCAAACCAACTAATCCTACGTGACCTTCTCCATTGTTTTTACTCAGTTAGAACGCCTATGGAGTGGCTTTCTGTTGAGTTTCTTGTTGTGTCTCGGTTCTTCTTACCACAAGCATCTCAGAGAACCTTGTTCGATTGTTGCACCCATCTCTCAGTACGAACAGAACCTTGAGTGGATGTCTCACCTATCTAGGCGAGAGCAAAGGCGTCAGCGCCGTTTGTGTTTGATCCGCTTTGATTTAGCAGTACAAATCTTCTGCTGTCACGCTGCTGTTTCTTTGGTACCCACGTCGAAGCCTTGAATGCCCCAAACAGTTTTAACTATACTATCTCACAACATAGATGTCAAGGTATTTGACCACTTTGTTTTTCAAAGGAACAACTTCTACTTTTCCTTGAAGATGAGAAAGGAACTTATAAAGTTGTTTTCTATCTTTTTTCAAAGAAAGTGTCCTTCCAGGAAGAACATACGTTGTTACGGGCGCTTTGATTTCCAAAAAATCATAAAAGCTTGGTGTTACTTCTTCAAGAGAAAGAGAATCTTCTCGTTTACCAGAACAACCTTTAGAAAGAGGAGGTGCAACCACAACGGCATCGAAACCTTCGATGTTTAGTTTTGTTGCATTACCGATATACCATTCCCCTTTTGGGTAATAAGCCTGCCAACGAGGGTCAATGTCGTTTCCGGCAACTTTAATTCCAACTCTTGCATATGCTTGTTCCAAAGCCCTGAGAGAAGGACCTACACATAGTTCCAAGACTCGTTTAACACCCAGAACAGCAAGATTCTCTGCGCGTTGAATGGCACATTCCATGCATGTTCTGGCCGTTTTCTCATTCGTGTGTTCCGAGATGTTCACATTTTCAACATATCATGATTGAAAAACCAAGTCAAGACATTTCTGTTCAAGATTAGACTCAACTTCTGCTTGCTGTTCAGGCGTAAGTTCTTTATATAAGAACTTCATTAATGTTAAATGCTGTTCTCTTTCTCTTTCGATATAATCAATGCGCCTTGTCAAGTCTTCATATTCATCAAGGTGAGAACAAAACGTTCTGTAATTAACAGACATTGTATCTATCCCATGTTAAGTGCTTTAGATTCTTATATAGCACATTTGGATCGTTCTCAGAGAGTCCCGACATCTGACCATCATTCAACTCTACCACAATCCATTCTCCAGATTTGATCTGAGCTACATCCACAACAAAAAAATTAACTTTGTCCTTAACCCTGTTGATTACTTTGGTAAGAAACTCTTGGGGAACTACTGATGGTGATGGAACATAAGGAAGTTCATCAACATGACTTGACCAATAGTATCCGCCTGAAACAACTTCACCATAAGCCACAAAGAATCTAAATTCCAAAGTAACAGGAGGTCTATCAAACTGATGATCAACATCAGTTACGCAAACAAGAGGAATGTATTCTCGAACGTAGATTTCCTGCTGTCCAATCAAGTTGTCACGAGACAGGTTCAAAAAGACTTCAATGGCTTCTTGTTTGTTATTTGCAAACATATGAGTAGACCACAAATCTTTTCTGGAATTAGTTTCCCCTTTAAGAACCAAAGGAATACCTTCTGGCACAGCTAACATGTTTTTGGCATTCCAAGTTCGGAAAGTTAATCCTTCTAAGTCATGGACATAGTTCCATAAATCAGCAACATAACGATGTTGTTGATGCGAGTTGATCAACTTAGCACCCTTGTGTCTCAGGTCTTCTTCCAATTCTTTATAATATGGGAGAACCGAATACCTTCCAATGACAAGATCACCACCATTAGCACTAGAGCGACTTTTGTAAGTCACGAAGTGTTTATTTGCGGCCTTTAGTTCTGCATCTTCCATCATTCCATATTGTCGATATAAAATGGTTGGAGGAGGAACCCGAATTTTTCGGATTGCCATGCCATTTGCATCAAAATCACTATTCATGTTCAAACTCTTGCGTCAGACGCAAGAGAGTCAAGGTAAGCTGTTGCCGCAACAAGCCAAAGAATTCCACCCAAAGCAGTCCAACATGCCTCTACAGGACTTGCATGTGTGTACCACAAAGCAGGACCAGAAAAACCGGCAATAACAGCCAAAAGAACATGAAGACCCAACACGATCTTGCGACCTTTGCGGTAACTCCATGGCACTCTTTTTGCTTCTTCTGTCTCTTTTCTTGACTGAACCAAAGCTCGTTCTAGTTCTTGAATCTTCTTGGCATCGGCAAGAGCCTGTGTTTTCTCTTTCCCGGCTTGCCGAAGAAGTTCTAAGTTTTCTTCGAGAATGAATTGATAATCCTTTTGCTCGGTTTTTGTTGGAGATGCTCCGCAACTTCTGGTTTGGGTACTTCTGTAGTCATGATTTCTTTTATCATTTTCCAGAAGGTATTTTACCTGAGTTTTAATTGTCGAAAAGCCAAGAATATAAGTTATATGCACTTATGGTGGGTTTCGCTTGTTCTAAGCTAACTCCAGGTTTCATGTTTTGTTGGTTTGGGTCTTTTTTAAAATAAGGAGCCTGACCTTGTTGATGAACATATTGAGAGCCATGATGTGTTCTTTGGAACGCCATGTGTTGAGCCCCAACTTCATTCATCTGTGGCTGAGAGTCGCTATAATCACCCGATGCAAGTCGAGTCGTACTTTTTCCCCATGCTGCAAGCATGGCCCTGTTCAACTCATCATTATCAATCTTGTTCTCAGAAGCTTCATAAAGATAACAGCCAATTGCAAGACTCATGATAAGGTCATCATTATAACCTTTCATTGCTTGAGCTTTACCACCTGCCACATTGGTGTTCCAGATAAACGTTTTTGCTTCTTCAGCAAATCTTGAAGAATAAATCTTGATCTTCTTGTTTCTAACAACTTCTTCAAGCTTGGCAAGAATGGCCTGACGATTCTTCACAGTAGTAGAAAGTCCAGGCATCAAGGCACGAACTTCTTCTTCTGTGTAGTGTTGGTAAATTCCAGACTTGGCAAACTTTTCGTAATACAAGTTTGGATATTTCATGTCTCTAAGCTTGTAAGCCGTTGCTAATCCAAAAGTATTATTTTCTGGACATATCATCGCAGAAAAATATTTGTAACCGAGGTCTGCAAGAAGTTCGGCAAATCGATCAGGAGGAATCTTGCCTTGGTATTCTGCAACAACCTCATCTGATTCAGTGTCTATCACATGGCAAGTTGAATAGTCTTCTGAATCACCGCGGGCAACATCAGCAGAGATAATATATCTGTGACCTGTTATCGGATATCTCCAAACCCAGATGTTTTTATCTTCTCCCAATCTTTCAACAGGTGGTTGAATATGTTCATTGATATAACTCAATGATGTTTCGTGAAGGTAAGTGTGACCGGAGCCCAAGAAGCTGCAAAGCAATTCTTGTTGAATTCCTCTTGGATCCAGGTTTCTACATTGTTCTTCAAACCAGTTTTCATCATGTTCTGGATGAACAGTCCATGGCAACTTGATTCCATGAAAGTCATTCTCTTTCTTTTCCAGATCACAACCAATCCAGGTTTTATGAAAAACATTTCCAACACCTTTAGGTGTTGAAAGAAGAATGATATTCCCACCCGTTGAAACAGTTGAGTAGAGACCCATCCAAAGCTCATCAAAACCTTGAATGTGAGCCGCTTCATCAACAATCAACAACGAGATACCTTCACCTCTACCAGCATCATCGCCCGTTGGAACAGCCGTGATCCTGGAACCATTTGTAAACTCAATAGACTTGACAGTCCTACCTTTTTCTTTTGGTAAGACCAACCAATCTGGAAGAGAGTCATACATTGTTAAAACTTTACGAAGAAAGTTTTTCGCAACATCTAAACGAGTAGCAAGAACAACAACGTTTTTTTCCTTTTGAAAAAGCGCCATCCAAAGACAATAAGCAGCACAAACAGTAGAAAGACCAAGCTGCCTACTCTTCAAGACAATATTAAAACGATGTGTTTCAAACTCTTTAACACATTCATCCTGGAATGGATAGGTGTTAAACTGAATCAATCCACGTTTGGGATGAGAGATATAAACATAATGTTTCATGAAGTAGATCGGATCTGTTCCGCACTTCACAATTTCTTCAAACTTTGCTTTTCCCTTTGGGGAAGGTATATTGGTTTTTGGCATATAACCTGCTTTCAAGTAGAGAGCAAGTTAATCAACCGAAACAAGACACTGTAAGCGATAATAAGCTTGAAGTGTTGGGCGATATTGAGCATTAGTCAAAAACTCAACACCTTCTGTTACCGATTCATCTAGCATTTTCAAACTTATAGTCTTGCCTTCGCTTTGTTCTTCATAATCTTCTTTAAGTTTTTCAAGAGCAGCTCTTACCATCTGAAGGGCTTGGTTTTTATATCTAACCTTCATCTCATGAGCCGTTTGAGGATTGTTTGGCATATTGACAATCATCATGAAAGAACCCTTCATGAGTTTGTCATCGCGAAGATTAAACTTGATGGACTGTGAAGTTCCCTGCCTTAACTGTGAACCAGTACCCCAACTGTTGTTGAGCACTTTGGCAAGTTGCATATATTTGTCAAAATCCTGTACTGGCATTAAAACTCTCTACTTTAGGTTAAATAGGGGTTTAGCCCTATTTTGACGTTCCAAGAGATACTCTTCCCATTGCTCAGGAGGCAGTTCATTACGATCTCCTCTACAGAACAACAAACACTTGTTGCAACACTGCCTCTTTCGATAAGCAATAGAATCATCTGAGTTCTGCATTGGAAACTCACAAATCGGACAAAACAATGGAACAACAGTTGTTTTATCGGAAGGTCTAATCACCAGAATCTTCCCATTTGCTACAACTTTCATTTCTCGATACGAATCAAATGCAGACCAATTGTTTTCATTCATAGAAATGATTCTATGAATAAGAATGAAAGATGAACAAGGCTACATCACCAAAACACTTCCGACAGCATAGTCGAGCACACTATCAAGATACGATTCAAGATCATGAGAAAAATATTCAAGGTCATGAGTATTGTAAGTTCCTTGGGCTTCTCTATCTCTTACATAAGAAGTTTGTTTACGTCCCCAACCACCCATTCCTGTTACAATACTATCAGGGAGAGGGTTAAGTTTGATGTGACCTGTAATAAGGTATTGAGCAAGAAGTTCATAAGCAAATTCTGGCCAACTTCTTAGATTGCTGTCTCTTGCAGCTTTCATTGTTCCAAGAGATTGAGCAACATATTTGAGCATTTTGTCAGGATCAGAACCAGTTCTATCCCAATAAGGTTTTTCTTTGGTGTCAATGCCATAAACTTCTTTCATGATATCGTTTATGACGTTGCGAAGTTCACGTGTAAATTCTCTCCAAGCTTCACCAACTGGATGAGTTCTGCTTGCCGAAAAAGCATGTCCAAGTCGATGAGCCATCGTCCAACCTGTTAATGGAATCTTTTCAGCAGCTACGTTGTTAGTGAACAAGACCGTGATGTGATCAGGATTGATAGGAATCTCTTCGGGAGTTAGTCTCATTTGGCTATAAACAAAACTCGGATCTACAACTCCAACTTCTCTGAATTGAGGCTTGTTTACTCTTGGGTCATTAATAACAAAAATATCAAAAGGCCATGGTGTTTTTTGCCATTGCCTTTTAATTTTCTCAATTGCTTTTGGATGAGTTACAAGGTCTCGGTCAACTTTAGAACTAATAGAAGAACGCTTACTAAAATCGCCAACTGTTTTATAGTTGGCGATTGCCATCTCACTTTGAACGGTTTCCTGAATTAGTTCTCTAATTTGTTTTTCATCTAGCTGCATTCCTGTAATTATACCGCTTCTTACAAGTACAGGTTTTGAAACGGCCAAATCATGCTTCAATCCTTGAATCCTGGCCTGTTGACACAACTTCAACAAGTGCATCGGCAGCTTCCTTGATTCTTTGCATGTGAGAGATCACCAACACAGTTTTGAAGTAACCTTTCAAGGTCTGGAGAAGCTCTAGACACTTTCCAACATGTTCTTCGTCCAGAGCATTGAATCCTTCATCAAGAACAATGAGATCCGACTTTGGAAGACTTGATAGGTTGATCAAGGCAACTCGAATAGCAATTGAAGCAATCATCTTTTCCATCCCTGATCCAAGTTCCAGGACACGTCTCGAATGTTCATCCTCGATATAAATGTCCATCACGTTTGATCCTGGTTCTGTTTCAAACGTGATGTTAAAGTCAACCAAACCTCCGAGCAGCTTTGCAAGTTCAGCATTAATGGCAGGCAGTTGTGTTTTTAGAACAATAGCTGGAATACCATTCTTATGAAAAGCGGCTTGGATTGATTCTAGAACGCGCAACTTGTTTAAAAGTATGTTGCATTCAGCTTGATCTTTCAAGAGCTTTTCAAGAGTTCCATTGTCCCTTCCGAGTTGAACCAAGAGATCATTCTTTCTTCTTTCTTCAGAAAACAAAGCGTCTTGCAATTCTTTTAATTCTCTTTTCTTGGTCTCCATCAAAGCAACATCTTCTTGATTGGCTACCAGATCACTGAGCTTTGTTTCTTCTTGTCTGGCAAGGTTTAGCCATCTCAATACATCATTCTTTGACTTCTCTACCAAGAAAAGTTGAGCTTGTTTGGCTTCTTTATCTCTTAAAAGCTCCTTGATCTTTTGCTGGATTCCAACGTGTCTGTTCATCTTGTCTGCAAGATGTTGATCCTGATACTTCTTTAACTCTTCTGTGATCAATGAAAGAGAAGCGGAAATAGAAGCAACTTCGGCTCTTTTTGATTCAATTGTTCGTTTGTCGTTATGAGCTTCCTTGATGTACAAACAGTTTGGGAATAGATCCCCACAAGGAACCACATCAAGCTTTCTCACATTTTTTTCTTGAATCTGAAGGGCTTTCTCTTCTTCTTTTAAGGAAAAAGTGACATCAAGAAGTTTTTGTTGAATTCCTCTCATCTTTTCGATATTGGTTTGCAATAAACCAATATCAATCTGATTCTCCTCTTGTTGAAGTTTTTCTGTTTCTTCTATGATTTTGTTGATTGCAAAACCAAGCTCAGAATAATCCTGTTCTGCTTTTCCAAGTTGCTTCTTTAAAGAAAAGATTTTCTGTTGGACTTTTACTAGATTGGTATTAGCATCCAAAGCATCAATAGACTCATTTTGTGCAATCCAAAACTTGACCGCATCCAATTCGGAACGTGCCTGTTCTAACCTTAGATCCATTCCAAGCAACTCAGTTTTGACTTTTGTGATTGATTCAGATGTTTCTGCAATCAATCTGTCCCAATTTAAAGAATAAGTTGCTGCTTTTGCATTCAAACCAGCAATATCTTCCTTGGTATATCCATAAAGTTTTTCAAAGATATCAAGATCGAGAAACCTGTTCAAAATTACTTTTCGTGCAGATGGACCTTCATCAATGAAACGTTCCATTCTGCTTTGTGTTGCAACTGAAGTCATCAAGAAATCCTGGACATTCCCAAGATGTCTCCGAATGTTCTTATCGGTCTCCTCCCTTGTTGTTCCATTTAGTTTTTCCTCGGTTCCATCGGGATTAAGTCGAACAAAGTTCAGTTTTGTTTCGGTTTTATCCCCGTCAAATTCCTCTTCTCCTGTCTTGGCTTTTTTACCCTTCTTGGGCAACATTGCTCGTTGAGAAGAACGTTCAATTCTATAATCAACTCCATTAACTGTGAGTGTAATTTTAGCACTGCAACTCTTCTTGTTCTGGTTCATGATCTGACCATTCTTGGTAATCCCTTCACGATCAGAACCATTGAACAAAGCATACATCAAAGCTCCCACCAAAGAACTTTTTCCTGTCTTGTTTCTACCAAAAACTCCCACAATTCCATTGAAGTTCTCAAAATCAATCTTGTTGCTTTCTCCATATCGAAACAAGTTATCAAACTCAAATTCCTTGATGCTCCAAGACACATCTCTGGCAGTCTCTACTTCAGAAGAGTTGAACTTATCCAAGTAAGAATCAATTGCCCCATATCCTTCTTCGATTTGTTTTTCTGTAAGAAGAAACTTTTGAGGATTGGAGTTCAAGAACTGACGATAAAACTGATGCATAACAGTTTTATCGTTCCGAAGGCTTGTTTTCTTTATGGCAATCCCTTCGTGATCAATCATGTCATATCCCAAGCGTTTCTTGGCTTCGAACACAACTTCTTGACCCTTTCGAACGGTTTTTAACTCATGAGCTATCTGTCGCTCCAGAAGGGGGTTTAAAGGCGTTAGAGAAGTCACCCTATACCTTGAGCCCTCCAGGAGCTTGCGGGAGGATTCCAGAGCCTTTACGGTGCTTTCAACGCTGTTCTGCCATGGGAATGTAATGAATGGGCGAAGGTTCTCAACTTCAATGAACTCAACATCCCAATCGTCCTTTGCTCGGATATCCCAAACCAGAAACCCTTTAACTTCTTCTTCTCCAAAGTTTTGTTGGATTGTTGAGCCTGGATATCCAATCCATGGCTTCAATACTCCATTCTTATCTGGCCTCTGAGCAAGAAACTGACGCTTATGGATGTCTCCAAGGAACACAAAGTCATAACCCTGAAACATGTCGAGTTTGACCTCTGCTTTTGCATCTGGCATGATCCAGCCGTTGTCCATCTGAGTTCCACCAACAGAACCGTGAAAGGCTGCAATGTTGATATCACCTTCAATTGGTTTGACAGAGTTCCATCCTGGTTTGTCGAAACAGGAGAACACGCACAGATTAACAGTGGTCAATCCTAGTTTGCCGAGGTCAATCTCTGTGCTGTTTTTGTAGAGATAGATTCTGTCGTGATCCATCGCGTTGATGATAGGCGAAATGGCATCCTGCCTATCCTCGTTTGCGAGGTTTCCATCATGATTTCCAAGAATCGCATGAACAGGAGCGATGTCACCCATGGTCTTGAACATCCAAGCAAGGCGATCAATTACTTCTGGTGAGATTCCTGATGTCTTGGTATGAAAGTAATCCCCACCCAAGAAGATCAAATCAGGACTGATTTTTCTTACCTTTTCGAAAAGCCGTTCGAATGCTCTTGTGAACTCGGCGTGACGGGTTAAACCACGCCAATGAATATCTGATATGTGAACAATTTTCATAATGAATTTTCCTTGTTTGGGAGAATCACAAGTTTTCCAGGTGAATTAGAGATTCTATCTCTGTGCCAAACAAACCAAGCATAGTCAATGCTATCACGACCTCCATTCGTGGTAAACGAAGGTCTTTGAGAGAGGACATAAACGTCTGGTGTGTTTTCAGACATAAATCTAGCTCTTGATTTAGAAGCTAGAAAGTTTAGGCGTAAAAGAAACACAACATATTCAGGGTTTATCTCAAAACTTTTCTTCAAACACTCCATGGCGAGCGCAAAAGGAGGATTTGTGATGATAACCTTTGGTGCTTCTTTATCTTTTTGATTAAGGATTAAATAATCTTGATTAGTAACAAAAGGATCGAGTTTTTTTAGTTCGGTTACCATTTCCGGTTGAATTTCATTCAACCTCCAAGTGACATCTGAACGAACTTGATTTACAGCTTTTGCAATAGCTCCATCTCCTGCACATGGTTCAAACCAACAACCACCTGGGAGGTTTATTTTCTCCAAGAAACGATGAACAGCCCATGATGGAGTAGGGTAATAATCCAACGTTGCTCTTTTAGGATTGTTTCTTTTTCTATTTGTGGAACTCATGGACCTTAGTATCTCTTATACTTCGGGTCTTCTCTCACATTTGAGACAACTTCCAACGAAGATAATCTTGATTGGTGAACGGGACAGCATGGTTGCTTTGCTCAACGAACAGTTGCTTGGTCATTTCCCCTACATCATTAAAACTCGAAGGAACCGAAAAGATTCTTACAGAGATTCCATACTCTAAAAACAACTTGGCCAAGTTATATGTTTTCTTTTTAACATTAGGATCCAACGCCAATAACACAGGCGTGTTTCTCTCTACAATTCTCTGAAAAAGAAGATAAGTTGAATCCAAGGTTGATCCGAGCAAACAAGTGGCATTTTCGGTACACTTGACAAGATCAAATACTCCTTCAACAATCACAAGCTCTTTTGTCCAATCAATGTTCAACTCATTGAAGATTACATGCTCTCTTGGAACATTTGGGTTGATATATTTTGGTCCAGAGAGTTTTTTCCAATAACTTCTAGCCGAAAAATAGTTCAGGTTTCCCTGCGAATCAAAAGAAGGAACAATAACTCTGAACCTATAGTTCTGTTCGCCTTTGGGTGGGCGAACATCTGTGACGCCAAACTTCCATAACCAAAGTTCAGGTTCGGTTATTCCTCTTTCGGTTCTTAGGTAGTTCCAAGCTTCATCAACATGTTTGATGCCTTTTCCTATGTTGGTAGCCAACAAGGTAAAACCAGTAGGCAATTGTAAAGAGGGAAGAACGAACTCTGATGAATCTTTCTCTTCAAATAGTTTTGAAACATCAAGAGTTGATATGCGTTTATGAGCTTGTTTGACATTGAACTTTTCTTTAAATTCATCAATAAAGTGCGGGTGAAACTCTGATAATAGATTAAGAAGGTTTGTGGAACGATACCCACAAACCCAGCAATGGGTCAGAAAATCATCAGTTCGAATAACAAGCTTTCTTTTCTGGAGATTATCTTCTTTTTCTGCACATTTCGGACACGTAACCGAAGCGTTCAACCCTCCATTAGAAAGAGTTGCCGGTCCAAAACATTTTTCAATAAAATCTATGGCTTGTCCTTGTGTGTGCTGCATTGATGATTCTCTGAAAGCCTACCACAAAGATTTTATGAAATTATGGATTGAGTAGTTGACCACCTTTACAAATTAGATGTGAGAAGCCCACTGAAACGCCATTGCATCAGCAATACCAGGAAAAGTTTTACTACGAACTCTTGCTCGTTCTTTTGGTTTTAATCCCCAAGCATCGCTATACCATTTAGGAATCTTCTTCCCATTTGGCATTTTTACTTGTTCCCCTGGATCCACTAGATTGGTTGGTTGTAGTTTCGGTAAACCTTTCAACCACAAACATGTTTTCTTTCTTGCAGAATCTCCAAATTGATATGGCTGAATGATCTGATCTGGTTGACGCCACCTACTAGACATAATTCCCACAGGATTTTCGATGGCTACTTTGGGACATTCTGCATTAGCAAACAACATGAAAAAATCAATCCCTTGCTGTTGTCTTCCATCTCGCCGTTTTGCTTCAAACCAAGCGGCTCCACTTACAGCAAGATGTGTGCATGGCGGGAAAGCAATAATTGCATCCCATTGTTGGGATAAAAGAGGAACTACATCTTGCTGTAAGTGCCATTCGGGATGATTCCCCGAGCATGGCTCTATATCACAAGACCATGCTTCAATTCCTAACGTTCTCAAACGAATGGTTACAGTTTGGCTTTCTTCACATGCAACTAAAACTTTTTTCATCTTGAAACCTTCCATCCCTTATATTCAGATATTTCACCTTTTAACAACCGAAACATTCGACCCGAACTCAACTTGTGCTGTTTGATGAAAGCACTGATTCCAATACCTTTGTATTCAAGACCATTCGAATCAATAAAGTGATATTCTTTTTTGTTTGATGCTTGCTGGTGTTTGTGAGCTTCACTCAACTTTTGACAGTGTTCTTTTGAGAGCTTTTTGCCAAACCACGGAGCTTTTTCGGCTTTATGAGCTTCGCTCATTTTCAGTTTTGTTTCTTCTTTGTGTTTTTTACCCAAATGAGCAACACTTAGTTTTTGTTTGTATTCTTGCGACAACTTCATTCCACTGTTCCAAACTTTTCTTCCTTTGCTTTTGAGACTTATCTTCTTTTTGGTTTCTTCTGGTGTTGAAGACCAACAAGAACGCTCAACGCTTTCAACTTTTTGTTTGAAGTTATAGCAGTTGACTTGCTGATCATAGAATTGCTTAATCCATTCTTCTTCTCGCTTGTTTCTTTGTTCTTTGGTAGACCCTTCCATCACTTCCAAGACATGAAACTCAAGAAAATCATCATGACCAAGTGCTTCTCTGCATTTGTTGAAATCGTTCAGAAGAAATCGATTCATACACTTATTTCGACAGAGAGAAGAGCTATGTCCTTTCCATCGCTCTTTAAATCTGCTTGCTTGTCCGATATAGACACGATTGGTGTGAGTATTCAGGATCTTGTAAATTCCAGATTTCAACGAATGTTCTTCATAAATGAATTTCATGAAGATAGATATGTGTGAGGGCAGGTTTTCACATTGGATACATCAATTGAGCTCCCCTACATAAAATCCAAGCATCGATTTCATCTTCAACACCTGTAACTGGAACGATCATTCCCTTGTTTTTTCCTGTAGTAACAGTTCGTGTCGGAAAAGGAAGATAAGGGTGGTTCAAGAGAACAAATTCTCTGACTTTTTCTTTCACAGGCTTTTTAACAGATTTGTTGTTCTTATATCCAATTTTAGAACGAGCTGAAGTTACATTCACATCGATCACAGGAGCTCCGAACCATTTATGGGTAAGGTAGCTTACCAAAGCATTCATCTTGGCCAATGTGAACAAAGTATCCGCAGAGGAAAAGCCAACAGAATAACCTTTGGCATTTGCTTCAACAAAGATTCGTTTAATTTTAAACTGATCTGAAATGTTGTCTTTAATCCAATCAATTACCGCATCCGCTTTATCGAAAATGTTTTTGTACTTAACTGAAGTAAGAGGTATATGTCCCATGAACAACATAGTTCCATCTTTATCCATAAGAACAATTCCAGTAATAGAACTGGAAATATCCAAACCGAGGTCTACTTCTTGGATTTGATTGGTTTCTTCTTTTTTCTGATTGGTTTCTTTGGAAACATTCCCGAAGCTTCGTTGATCTTCCGAAATGCTTCGATCATCATGTTTGTCCAAAACTCGTACTGAACTGGGGGATTTTGTTTTGCGCACCATGCTTCTGCTGCCCTTGCTTTCTTGATAACCTTTGGATCATTCAACTTGTCTCTTCGTTTTACTTCGGCAAGTTTCTTGGTCCCGTCCTTGTAAGTTATGAGAAAGTCTGGGTAGTATGTGCGAACTTTTCCTGTTCGAGCATTAGAGAGATATTCAATTGTAATTGATTCGTATTCATATTCCTTGACCTGGGGGTTCAAGTCAAGGAATTTTGCCACTTCTAGTTCCCAACCAGAACGATACTCAACAGGTGTCT
>WBZO01000509.1_pt1 | contig 81252 bp, 78 predicted proteins | sample 5204261 | NCBI WGS metagenome assembly WBZO01 (sample SAMN12412400, study PRJNA552823) | activated sludge metagenome | isolation source: activated sludge from anammox sidestream of wastewater treatment plant... | place: USA: North Carolina | collected 2017-09 | reverse complement strand
GTTCAGCGAGCCGCAACAGACCAGAAGACGACGGCCAGGCTCCTCTCGGATTGCCAGAAGCTGTTGGCGGTTGAGCGAGGTGGGGAAAATTTGAGCCGTGCATGCTAGTTTTTCAACACCCTGCTAGACAGGACGCTTAAAAATCCCGTCCAGCTATGCTCTCGGGTGCCTCAGCGAGGACGTCAAGTGTCATTCGACAACCGTCATTCGTTCAGGATTTAGACCGAGACATCCTTCGAATGACCAATGACGAGTGACGAATGACGGGCTTTCGCTGGGTGCGGCCACCGCTCAGCGCAGGTCCTTCAAGGTGATATCCACGTCGTCTCCGCCGACCATCGTCGGATTTTTTTCGAACTCGCCTTCGATATCGCCCGGCTGAGCCGGTCCGGCTTGGCCGTCGCGGTCCAATCTCGCCACCACCTCGACCACGCCCCGCAATTCCGTGCCCTGCATCATCACGTCGGCGTTGGTGATTTCGTAGGTCACGGGAAATTGCGGGTTATCGAACCGTTTGGCCGCTAACGGGCGTTTGGCCTGCGGCCGCCTCACGATCACGAACAACACGTCCGTCGCCTTGACCTGCCCGGCCAACTCGGGAAGGATCGTGACACGGCCGGCAATGCGGCTCACGCCGGGCTTCTCGCAGCCGTGGGCCAGGCCGAAATAGGCGGCGATCGCCGCCAAGGCGATGATACCGCCCGCCATCCCGAACGTCCCCATCGTATGCTTTGCCACAATTTCTCCTTGTCGCCGGGCCCCACTATTATTCCGGGCGACGCCTCCGGCGCCTATGCAAAGATTCGCATTATAACGATCGGGCTCGAAAAATGGGAGGTCCCTTTTGTGCGCGGCGAGTCCTGTTGTATGATACGCGACCGTCCGCTCTAGACCATGCGACGGACGGCAGCCAGAAGGAGAGGTCAATCGTGAATCCAGGATTTCCACTGTCACTCGATGTGAAAGGCTGGCCCTGTCTCGTGCTCGGAGGAGACGAGGAAGCCGCCGAGAAGGCGATCCGGCTGCTGGAGGCCGGCGCCAAGGTCACCGTGATCAATCCCACGCTCAATGATACGCTGAAGAAACTCACGGCCAGCGCCAAGGTCATTCACCGCGGGCGGCTGTTCCGCGCCACCGACACGCCCGGCGTCGTCCTAATCCTGAACTGCCTCAGGGATAATCGGGAATTTGCAGAATCGCTGATGGAGCTGGCCCGCAAGGACAGGTTCCAGCTCTGGACCGTGGACCAGCCGGAATACTCCACCGTGATGATGCCGGCCGTGGTCAGTCGCGGACACCTGCGAATCGCGGTGAGCACGAGCGGGGCCTCGCCGGCGCTCGCCTCCAGGATTCGCCAGGACCTTGAATCCATCTTCGGCCCTGAAGCGGCGGAGTTTCTCTCATGGCTGGGCGAGCTTCGTGACGAGACCAAGGCCACTCAGGCCGACTATGCGCAGCGCAAGGACATCCTTCGTCGCGCCGTCCAGGAGTTCAGACTGACCGGCCACGTCCAGTACCCGTCCGCCTGGCTCCAGCAGCGAACGGCGAACCCCGAAACCAATCCCGCGAAATAGGAGAGAGGCCATCATGGTGTTGCTCGAAGTCAGCATGTCGCCGTTGGGCAAGGGCGAAAGCGTGGGCAAATATGTCGCCCGCTCGCTGGAGATCATCGATAAGAGCGGCGTAGAGTACCGGCTGAACCCGATGGGGACGGTGCTGGAAGGCGAGTGGGACGAGGTGATGGCCGTCGTCAAGCAGTGTTACGAACGGATGCGCAAGGACTGCAATCGCATCTCCTGTTCCATCAAGATCGACTATCGCAAGGGGGCCGTGGGCCGTCTCGACAGCAAGGTGGCCAGCGTGCAGAAACGACTGAAGCGGACGCTCAAAACGTCATAAGAGGTGGTCTCAGGGCCAGCCGCTACCAGCGGCGACCCCAATAGCGGTAACGGGGACCAAAATAGGGAGGTCCCCAGAGGTACGGCCGATAGAACGAGGAGGGGCCGTAGAGCCACGGACGCCCGATGTACAGACCAAACCCGATCGGCGGGACCACGGAGGCATAGCCGTAATAGGCATATCCGAAAGGCACGTAGCCATAGGGACCGGGCGAGACGACCGGCGGCCGGTCCTCCAAGGACCGTTGGAGATCCGCCGTGGCTGCGGCTTGCCGATCGACCTGGTCTCTCAGCCGGCCCAGCGCCCCCTGCTGGTCACGCAGCTCCTCTTCAAGCTTCCCGATCTTTTCCCGTTGGACTTCGATATAAGCCTGGAGGCAGCGCGTTTGAGCCGGCCCCTCGTAGCCGGTGCACTCCCAGGGGATCGAGCTCTCACCGGCTTGAACCGAAGTCACGCCGAACAGCAGCCATGCGGAGAGCCCCCACAGGGCGAACGCGCCCCTACGCCGGCGGCCGCTTTGGAAAGATTTCAGATGATCGATCTGAAGCCGTCCCATTGTCTCACCTCCTGCCCGGTCTCTCGATCACACGCTATCACATCACAAAGGTCTTGCACAGGCCTGAGCCGGACAGGCATCTGGCGGGGCGGGAAGCGGGACGAGCAGGGCCGTCCCAGCCTCCCTGTCGTTGAGTCGGCTTACGGCTTGACGATGTCGAGCAGCTCGACCTCGAAGATCAACGTGGCGCCCGGTTTGATATCCGGCGGCGCCCCACGGTCTCCGTAGGCCAGGTTCGATGGGCAGACCAACCGGCTTTTCCCCCCGACTTTGATATGCTGCAAGCCTTCGGTCCAGCACTTGATGACGTTGCCGAGCGGGAAGGTCGCCGGTTCCTTGCGCTGGACCGAGCTGTCGAACACCGTCCCGTCGATCAGGGTTCCATGATAATGCACCTTGACCGTGTCGGTCGCCTGCGGGGTGGCGCCTTTGCCCGGCGTGATGGACTTGACGATCGCGCCAGATTCCGTTTTGGTCGCGCCCGGTTCGGCCGCGGCCTTGGCCAGAAATGCCGCGCCCGTCTTCTTCTCGGCTTCGGCAAGCACCGAGGCCCGCGCCGTTTGCAGTTGCTTGATCTTCGGGCCGAAGGCCTGAAAATCAACCTTGGCCGGCTTCTTCAGCACGCCGTCGGTGATGCCGCTCTTGACGAAATCCAGCTCACCTTCGCTCAACGCGAACGTGCCGAGCGATTGGCTGATCGCCAGACCCAGGGCATAGAGAGTCTTCTGATCATCGGTCGTCGGGTCCGCCGCGGTCGCAACACCGCCGGCAAGGCCAAGACCGATGAAAGCTGAAAGGCAGAGGACGGGAAATCGCATGGGTGATCCTTTCTTATGGGTGGCAGGAGATAGGCCAACAGCCCTGGTCGCATGCAGACGAATAACAGGGTCGCGCACACCTTAGCATACCCATGGACGGCATCCCAAACTTTCCTTGCCGAAGGCCGGTCTCGTGACAGGCAAGACAGGCTTCCTGAACGAGAGGAATGCCGACCGAAGTCCTATGGAAAGGGCAGGCCGGAATTGCCTGCTCTTCGAGGCCGGCCAAACGTTCTCACACCCGTGAAACTCCCCGTTCAAGGAACATCAAAGGTCAGGACCATTCCTTTGGCGGCATGAGACTGAGGGGTGTTCGGATTAGGAAACAGACAGATGAGCGAATAGCGACCGGAAGCCAGCATGGCAGTAAAGACCCCTTCTCCCCCCGGTTCCAAACCGGTCATCCCGCCCGCCAACTGCCACGGCCATGAGGGAAGATCGGATGCCGGCGCGAGGGCGGCCGCCACATGGCCGTCCGATGCGCTGGGATTCAGCCTGACCAAACTGACCTGATGGACCTGCGTGCCGCGATTCTTGACGTAAAAACTGTGCAGTCCGGCCGTCATGGGCTCGATCACCGCCACCTCGTAATCCCGCAGCGAGAGATGGTAGTTTGCGGCAAACGACTGCGGCCGATCTCCCTGCTCGACCACCGTGAGCGCCTTGTACATGCCGAGCGTGATGTGAGGTTGACGGTCTGTGGTCGGGATGGTGCAGAGCAGGGCATAGGAGCCCGGCTCCAAAAACAACGTCGCCTCCGCGCGCCCCCCTGGGCCGATGCCATTGGGGCCTCCCATATGTTTCGCCCAATTGGGCATCTGGACCACCGGGGCCTGCAACGCTTCGACGAGGTGATCCAGGTTCATCCCGTCGGTGAGTTTGACAAGTTGGATGTGATGCGGCTGCTGGCCGTGATTCACTAATCGGACGACCGTCTGCCCGGCGGGCAATCGGTCAGGCCCTTCGAACCCAAAGTCCGACGCATGGAACGTCGCGACTGTCGTGGTGCCTGTGATGTGGGGACCCGATGGATCGGTGGCGCAGCCTGTCCCGAGGACAAGGAGAAAGAGCACGAAAGAATCAAACCCACGACCAGCTCTCGCCATAACGACGACCGCTGACCTGGTGGCAGGACAAGAGGTTTCTCCCCGGGGAGAAACCGTGCGAGTCACGAAAGGGCAGCCTGCTTATACTCCCTTCGGAAACATTTGGCAACAGCCGGCAACGGGAACGAACGACGCCGACGCCACCCTCGATCGGAGGCGGTCTTGCATGAGATCTGACGGCAGTAGTCCCGAAAAGGAGAGCCTGCTCAATAAATATGCAGGCGGCGGACTCGCGGACCGATCGCGCAGAGCACTTCGTAGGGGATCGTCCCTTGCCAGCGGGCGAGGTCCACCGCGCTGATCCGTTCGGCTCCCTGTTCGCCGATCAGCGCCACATCCGCGCCCACCTGCGCCTCCGGCACATCGGTGACATCCACCATGGTCATGTCCATGCAGACGCGGCCGACTACCGGCGCCCGCTTCCCTCCGATGAGCACCGTCCCCTTGTTCGAGAGCAGCCGGTTGTACCCGTCGGCATAGCCGATCGGAAGCACGCCGACCCGCGTCGCACGTGAAGCCCGAAACGTGCGGTTGTAGCTGACAGTTTCACCAGGCCGGATGGTCCGAACCTGGACAATCTGCGTCAGCAGCGAGAGGACCGGCCGCAAGGGGACGTCCGCCTCCTGATTCGTGGAGTGATGATACCCGTAGAGGCCGATGCCAGGCCGGACGGCATCCAAATGGGAGGCGGGAAAACGAAGGATGCCGGCGGTATTCGCCACATGCGCCAGCGGCACGGTCACGCCGGCGCGCCGGATTCGCTCCAGCAGGCCGGTAAACTGCGCAAGCTGGCTTTGGGTGTAGGACGGATCATCGCTGTCCGCGTCGGCGAAATGACTCATCAGCCCTTCCAGCCTCAGCGGCCCCTTGAAGGCGGGGGCTTGCAGAAGGTTCAACAGGCGGTCCTGGTCCACTCCCAACCGTCCCATCCCGGTTTCCACCTCGACATGGACGGGGTAGGGGACCGTTTGATCCCGCAGCACCCTTGCAAGATCGAGCGCGAAATCCTCGCTGTAGATGACCGGCGTGAGGCGATGCGCCGCCAGGTCGGGCATCTCGCCTTGGACGAGCGGTCCCATGACGATGACGCCGGCGTCGATCCCTGCCTCTCTGAGCTGGATGCCCTCCGCAAGGGTCGCCACGCCCAACAGGGTGACGCCGGCCTGCGCGAGGGCGCGCGAGACGGCCACCGCCCCATGTCCATAGGCATTGGCCTTCACGATGCCGATCACTCGGCACGAGGGAGCCAACCGGGCACGTAGGCGCTGAAGATTGTGGATCAGAGCCCCAAGATCGACGATGGATCGGGTTGGAGAAGCCGAATGAGTGGGCAGCACGAAACTGGTCAGGAGGAGGGTGAGGTGATCAGACTTCGAGAATTTCCTCCTCTTTCTTCTTTAACACATGATCGACCTTTTCGATATATTGGTCAGTCAATTTCTGAATTTCCGCCTCGGCTCGGCGCAGGTCGTCTTCGCTCATCTTGCCGTCCTTCTGAAGTTTCTTGAGCTCCTCGTTGGCCTCGCGCCGCACGGTTCGGATGTGGACCTTGGTGTCCTCGCCGTGTTTCTTGCAGATCTTGATCAGCTCCTTGCGCCGCTCTTCGGTCAACGGCGGGAGCGGCACCCGGATGGTCTTGCCGTCGTTCGAGGGCGTCACGCCCAGATTCGAGGCGGCGAGCGCCTTTTCGATTTCCTTGATCAGTTTCACATCCCACGGCTGGATGGTGATCAGCCGCGGCTCCGGCGTGGACAACGTGCCCACCTGTTTCAGCGGCGTCATCGTGCCGTAGTAATCCACCTTGACGTTATCGAGCAACGCGATGGAGGCCCGCCCGGTGCGCATCGTGCTCAATTCCCGCTTGAGATGCTCGAGGGTGCGCTCCATCCCCTCCGTCGTTTTCTGATGAACCGGATGTGCCATAGCCGTGTCCTGCGACCCTGTCGTGGTTTGACCGAATATCGGTCCGCTATTGGGACCCCGCCGTCACCAAAGTGCCCAGGGCCTCGCCTTGCATGATCCGTTTGAGATTCCCCCGCTGTTTAAGATTGAAGACGATCAGCGGCAGGTTGTTGTCCATGCAGAGCGTGACGGCCGTGGAATCCATGACCTTCAAGTTCTGATTGATGAGCGAGAGAAACGGCAGCCGATCGAACCGCTTGGCCGTGGGATTCGTGACCGGATCGGCTTCATAGACGCCGTCCACCTTCGTGCCCTTCATGATCACATCGGCGCCGATCTCCATCGCCCGGAGCGCCGCCGCCGTATCGGTCGAAAAGTACGGGTTCCCGGTGCCGCCCGCAAAAATCACCACCCGCTTCTTTTCCAGATGCCGGATCGCCCGCCGGCGGATATAGCCTTCGGCCAATTGCCGCATTTCGATGGCCGATTGCACGCGGGTCATCACGCCGCGTCGCTCAAGGCTGTTTTGCAGCGCCAGCGCGTTCAGGACAGTGGCGAGCATCCCCATGTAATCGGCGGAGGCGCGCTCCATGCCCTTGGCGCTGGCGGCGATCCCTCTGAAGATATTGCCTCCGCCGATGACCAGCGCGACCTCGACGTCCATCGCGACGACATCCGCGATCTCGCCGGCCAGCCCGTCCAATATGGACGGTTGGATCCCATACCCCTGATCGCCCGCCAGCATTTCGCCGCTGACTTTCAGGAGAATGCGCCGGTACTTCGCCGCCGTCATGCCTGACCGAGTTCATAACGGGTGAACCGCCGAATGACGATGTTTTCTCCGATCTTGGCGATCCGCTGGGTCAACAGGTCCTTGACGGTGACGCTCGGATCCTTGATGAACGCCTGCTCCAGCAGACACATTTCCTGATAGAACTTCTCCAGCTTCCCCTCGATGATCTTCGGCCAAGCCGCCTCGGGCTTGCCCATTTCCCTGCATTGGCCTTGATACACCGCCTTCTCGCGCTCGATGACCTCGGCGGGGATATCCTCGCGCGAGACGTAGGCGGGACGCGCCGCCGCGATCTGCAACGCGATATCCTTGACGAACGCCTGGAATTCGTCGTTTCGCGCGACGAAGTCGGTCTCGCAATTGACCTCCACCAACACGCCGATCCGGCTGCCCGGATGGATGTAGGCCGAGATCAATCCCTCGTTGGCCTCGCGCCCCGCTCGCTTTTGCGCGGCGGCCAGGCCTTTCTGCCGAAGGTAGTCGATCGCCTTCTCGATGTCGTTGCCGTTTTCAGTGAGCGCCTTCTGGCAATCCAGAATGCCCGCTCCGGTTTTGTCGCGTAATTCCTTCACCAACGTTGCAGAAGCCGCCATGAATCGTCACCCTCGCATGTCAAAAAGTGAATAGTGATTTCCAACCCCGGTGAGCGCCGCCTTGGCGGTCAACGGGCCGCCAATCCGACCACGTCGAGCGGGGCCGGTCCGCGCTTCTCCGCGCCCGCTGCCAGGACGGGAGTTTCCGCTTCTTCGCGCTGCGCGCGGAGATGGGCGCCTTCGATACAGGCATCCGCAATATGGGTGGTAATCAACTTAATGGACCGGATGGCGTCATCGTTGCCCGGAATCGGGTAGGTGATGAGGTCCGGCTCGCAATTCGTATCGACAATCGCCACGATCGGGATGCCCAACCGGTTCGCCTCGAGCACCGCGATGCGCTCGACCCGCGTGTCCAGCACGAACACGCACCCCGGCAGCGACCGCATGTTCTTGATGCCGCTGAGGTACTTCTCGAGCTTGACGCGGTCCTTTTCCATCTGATTGAGTTCTTTTTTGGTGAGGCCCTGCCGCACGCCGCCGTCCGCCAGCGTCGCTTCCATCTTCTTCAGCTTCTCGATGCTCCGTCGAATAGTTTGGAAGTTGGTGAGCATGCCGCCCAGCCAACGCTGGTTGACGAAAAACATGTTGGCCCGTTTCGCTTCCTCTTCGAGCACGTCCGCAGCCTGCCGCTTGGTCCCGATGAACAGGACCGAATCGCCGTTGGCCACCGTGTCGCGGATGAAGGCATAGGCCTGCTCCAGCCGCTCCAACGACTGCTGCAAATCGATGATGTAGATCCCGTTGCGCTCGCCGAAGATGAACCGCTTCATTTTTGGGTTCCACCGGTTGGTCTGGTGCCCGAAATGCACACCCGCTTCCAGTAGATCCTTCAACGTGACTTCTCCCATACCTTCACCTCCTTCCCCGCTTGCGGAACGCCGGTCAATCCGGCCGGCGAGGGGCGTGAGCCCCTTGCTCCCAAGCGAGCGGCGTGTCAGACGCCGATTTCAATTTGAACGGTGGACGCGACAGGCCCATTCCAGTCGCATCATCTCGATTTCCCGGCACAATTTGCTGGAACGCGAGAGCCTAGCACGGCGGGCAGGGCTTTTCAAGCCGATGGAGACGCCCTGGAAACATCCCACGCGTTCAGGAGCGGTAGCTCGCGTTGATCCGGACGTATTCATAGGACAGATCGGTCGTCCACATCCGGCTTGATCCTGTGCCCAGTCCCACATCCACTTCGATGCGAAATTCCTTGCGCCGGAATATCCGGGCCACGCGCCGCTCGGCAGCCGCGCCCAGTCCCATCCCGCGGCGGTAAATCGGCACGCCGCTGAAGGCAAGACTGATTCGCTCCGGCTTGAGCGCCGCGCCGGCCCGTCCGACGGCCGCCATGACCCGTCCCCAGTTGGCGTCCTCTCCAAAGAGGGCGGTCTTGACCAGACAGGACGTGGCGATGGTCTGGGCAATCCGGCGGGCATCCTGCTCATGCCGCGCCCCCGTCACCACAATTTCGACGAATTTGGTGACCCCTTCGCCGTCCCGGCAAACCTGGTGGGCCAGGTTCTCGCAAGCGGCCCGCAACAGCCGCTCAAAGGCCCTGAAGGCCGTCGAGCCGGCTTGAATCGTCCGATTGCCCGCCATGCCGTTCGCCAGGCACAACACGGTGTCGTTGGTGCTGGTATCGCCGTCGACCGAGATGCAGTTGAACGACTCATCCACGGCCTTCCGCAGGGCTCGTTGCAGAGCCGGCTGGGCGATTGCCGCATCGGTCGAGAGGTACGCCAGCATCGTGGCCATGTTCGGGTGGATCATGCCGGACCCCTTGGCCATGCCGCCGATCGTGATCACGGCTCCGCCGATCTTTTGCCTGAACGCCGTCTGCTTCACATGGGTGTCGGTCGTCATGATCGCCCTGGCGGCTTCCTCGCCGCCGCCACGGCGGAGCCGCACGACCAGGCGGGGAAAGCCGGCCCGGATCCGCTCGATCGCCAGCGGTTTGCCGATGACGCCGGTCGAGCCGATGAAGACCTGGCGAGGAGGGATGTGGAACCGGTCTGCGGCCAGACGCACCATCTCCTGCGCCGCCCGCATCCCGTGAGGACCCGTGCAGACGTTCGCGCAACCGCTGTTGACGAGCAGGACCCGGCCGATCCTACCGGCCAGATGCGCTCGATCGACGGTCACCGGGGCGGCCGTCACTTGATTGGTCGTAAAGACTCCGGCGATGGGACCGGGGCGCTCGGACAGCACCAGCGCGAGATCCAGGCCGGGCGGCTTCTTGATGCCGCAATGAAGGCCAGCGGCGACAAATCCGATCGGCGCGGTAATGCCCCCACGACTAGACTTCATGTTGCTCCCACGCGTGAAAAGGAATGAACGGGCGGGAAGAGCTGGCGGAACCGGTCACGGAAACAGGCCGGCGGACAACAGTCCGGTCTCTTCAGGATAGCCCAACATGATATTCAGCGCCTGGATTGCCTGACCTGCGGCCCCCTTCACCAGATTGTCCAGCGCCGCCACGGTCACGACCGACCCGGTCCGACGATCGAGATGGACCGAAAGGTCGCAGAAATTGGAGCCGCGGACGTGCCGCGGATTGGCCGCCTTGTCGCCCTCTTGAAGCCGGACGAACCGCTCGCCCTTATAAAAGGTCGCGTACAGATCCCTAAGCGCAGCCTGATCCAGGTCGCGCGTGAGCTTCGCGTAGCCCGTGCTGAGGATGCCCCGGTTCATCGGCACCAGGTGGGGCGTAAACGTCACCGTAACCGGCCCCGAAGAGGCGGTGCCGCGCTGCGCCAGCAAACCGAGTTCTTGCTCGATCTCCGGAATGTGCCTGTGCTGGCCGATCTTATAGGGCTCCAGAGACTCGTGCGCCTCCGGGAAATGATAGGGCAGGGCCGGGCTTCGGCCCGCTCCTGACACGCCGGATTTTGCGTCGATGACGATGGAACGGAGGTCGATCAGCCTTTCCGCGGCTAGCGGCGCGAACTGAAGAATGCCGGCGGTCGGATAGCAACCCGGCGACGCCACCAGCTTTGTTCGTTGGATGGCGGCACGGTGCAGTTCTGGCAGGCCATAGACCGCCTGGCGAAGCAGATCGGGATAGGGGTGCGTCGCTTGATACCAAGCCGGATAGCTCGCCGCCTCCCTCAATCTGTAATCGGCGCTGAGGTCCACGACCTGCTTGCCGGCCTTGAGACAGGTGGCCACCGCGTCAAAGGACTTGGTATGGGGCAGCGCCAGCAGCATGACATCGGCGCGATCCGGCAGCGCCTCGGGGGCGAGGGCTTCAAATGTCAGGTCCACGATACCGGCCAAATGGGGAAAGATCGACGACACGCGGGACCCGGCCGATTTCTCGGAGGTCGTCACGGTGAGATCGAGATAGGGGTGCGCGGCGATCAGCCGCAGGAGTTCCCCTCCTGCATAGCCGCTTGCGCCGGCCACTGCCACACGGACCTTCTGTGAGGTTGATGAGGACATGCATAATCTCTTTCGGCGACTCGGTGGCCGTACACATAAAAAAAGGGAAGGCCGCCGGACCTTCCCTTTTCGTCACCGTAGCTGGTCCGGTCTTAGCGCTTGGAGTATTGGAAGCGGCGCCGCGCGCCCTTCTGTCCGTACTTCTTCCGCTCCTTGACGCGCGAATCCCTCGTCAGGAACCCTTCCTTCTTCACCGGCTCGCGGAGCCCGGTGTTCAAGGTGACCAGGGCCTTGGCAATGCCGTGTCGCAAGGCTCCCGCCTGCCCGGCATGCCCGCCTCCCGCCACCGTGGCGCGGACCGAAAACTTGCCGGCCGTGTTGCTGACCACAAAGGGCAGTTGCACCAAGTTCCGGAGTATCTCGCGCCCGAAGTACTGATCGAGCGAGCGATTGTTGACGACGATCTCGCCGTTGCCGGGGGTCAGCCAGACCCGCGCGACCGCGGTTTTACGTTTCCCGGTGGCGTATTGAACTGCAGCAGCCATTCGAATTCGTCCTCCTTCGCGAAAGGGTGTGTCAGATCGGTTAGAGCGACAGGGACTGAGGTTGTTGCGCCTGATGCGGATGGACCGCGCCGGCATAGACCCTGAGCTTCTTGGCCAGTTTTTTTCCAAGCGGCGTCTTCGGCAGCATGCCTTCGATTGCGGTGCGCAGCAATCTGGTCGGATCCTTGGCAAACACCTGTTCGGCGGTGGCCGATTTCAATCCCCCGGGATAGCCCGTGTGGTAGGCATAGGTCTTCGTCCGCATCTTGTCGCCTGTCAATTTGATCTTCTCGGCATTGATCACGACCACGTGATCGCCCATGTCCACGTTCGGTGTAAAGGTCGGGCGGTGCTTCCCCCTCAGATAGGACGCAACGCGGGCGGCAAGCCGGCCCAACGTTTTGCCCTCCGCGTCGACGAGGTGCCAGGTTTCCTGAATCTCCTTCGGCTTTGCCAGATACGTTCGCATCGTCTGTCTTCTCCAGTTTCCGGTTTCCTGTTTCGACTCTCGCATCGATAGGCTGAGACGCCCGCGAGTCACGCCGCAGGGCGGTCAGGCCTCGGCCGGGTCCACCTTTTTTGATTGGAGCTTCTCCAGCCATACGTCGGCATTGCCCCCGCCACGGCGGTTGAGCACGTCCTGGGTGACGTAAATGGGGCATTTGGCCCGCAAGGCCAAGGCAATCGCATCGCTCGGACGGGCGTCCAATGTTCGCGTCACTCCCTTGGAGGTCAGGTAGAGCGTGGCGTAGTACGTCGTGTTCTTCACATCGGTGATCGCCACCCGCTGCAATTGAATGTTGAGGTGGTCCGCCAGGCTCTTGATCAGATCGTGCGTCATGGGCCGTGGAGTGACAACGGCTTCCTGCGCCAAGCGGATGGCGTTGCCTTCCGCCAGACCGACCCACAGCGGCAAGACCTCGCCGCCCCGATCGTCCCGCAGGATCACGATCTGCGTGTCGGTGTTCTCGTCGCGCACGACCCCGTGCACCTTGAGTTCCACCCATTCGCCCGTTTCTTGGCCAGGCGTCGTCATCTCCGACTCAATGGCTAGGTGTCCAATTTGCCGAAGTCCTCGGGCTTGAGGTTCTCCAGCCACTGCTCGAGCTCCTCGGATGTTTGCTTCTTCATCACTGTCTCGTTCGCGAATACCGGCGCATCGGCGCGCAACGCGATGGCGATGGCGTCGCTCGGCCTCGAATCGATCGAAAACTCGGAATCCTGATACAGCAGGTGAATCTTTGCATAGTAGGTGTTTTCGGACAGGTCCGTGATCACCACGCTGATGACCTTGGCGTCGAACAGATCCATGAAGGACTTGAGGAGATCGTGGGTCATCGGACGGGGCGCGACGATATTCTCCAACGCGAAACTGATGGCGCTCGCCTCCGCCTTGCCGACCCAAATCGGCAACACCTCCCCGTGCTCTTCGCCGCGCAAGATAATGATATAGGCGTTGTTATAGGGGTCGAACATCAACCCCCGGACCTTCATCTGTGTGATCATGGCGGCACCTGCCGATCGTCGGAACGAATCGCAGAGGGCAGAACGCGAAACAATATCAAATGGTTGGCAGCTCTGTCAACGAAGCGTCGAGAGTGAAGGTTCCGATGGCGCATTCGTCTCCGGCGGATAACGCTGCTCGCGCGATGTCCACCTGCGCAAAGGGAGTCGAAGCTCCGTCCGAAGTCGGACACGTCATCCAGAATAATGAATCAATCGGCACTGGCCGCCCAGGCGAGGCGACTCAAGACCTTCGTCGGCACCGCAAAGAGTCTGGAAGTGGAACTCGGAAGAGAAATGGGAACGTGAGAGCCTACCGGCGCTCACGAGCTTGCGGGACGATAGTTCTCCGCGAGTTTAGCCGTATCGGTGCTTTCACCCAGCTTGAGAAACGCCTTCATATGCTTTTTTAATAGGTCTCTTCCGCTCTCTTCGCCGAGGTTGATGTGGTACTCATTGATCACCATCACCCGCATACCTTCCCACTTCTTCCAACAGGCCAGACAGACCTTCGACTTGACTTCGGCCTCCAACCGGCCGAGAAAGATAGGGTCGGTGATAGGGTCTCCGGCCTGCCCACAGCACACACACTGCACCTGCGTCATGGTTTCCTCCGCATCTCTATTCCGCACGGCTCGTCGGTGGCTACGATTCGTGTTCGTGAGATATTAGCACCGTTCCTTTTGCAAAAGGAAGGGCAGCCGGTTGACGCTCCCGATGCATCATGCTAGTAAGTGCGGCTTCGCGACGACCTGGCTGGCCTCACTGATTTCCAGGTGGCCCGGATGGCGGAACTGGCAGACGCGCCGGACTCAAAATCCGGTTCTCGCAAGAGAGTGGGAGTTCGACCCTCCCTCCGGGCACCAACTCACAGGTAACGCCTTAGCCTATCCACACCTCCTGCACAGGCGCCTCTCTTAAAGCCCTCGTTGGTGGCTAACCGCCCCCCTCCGCCCTGAATCTTCGGACCGTGGGACCCTGTAGGCCTTGCCCCGGGTGGGTCTGAATTCCCCCTTGACATGATGAGCCTCCTGGCCTATAGTTCCGCCACATTCGAGGGTTGTACGCAATTGACATCGATGTTCCTTTTCGGCACTTGTCGTTCATTCAACTTCATCATCTCACTCACCTTCTAACTTACAAGGAGGCAGCACATGCGTAACGTGGTTGCACTAGGAGCGGCGGTGCTTTTCGTCGGCTCCTTCAGCGTTGCAAACGCCCAAGAGCGACTCCCTCAGGTCTCCACGGGGCTCGGCGTGGGGAGCGGGGTCGGCGACATTTCCGGCTCGGCGAACCGCGTCAACTCGTTTGATCGCAGCGCATTCCTGGACCGGCTGTCGCAGGCCGAGACCGTCTTCGGCCGTGTGCTCGCCATCGATATCCCGGCTAGAAAGATGCACCTCGAAACGGGCGGCAGTTCCCATGACGAGGGGCGGGCGGGCACAGGGGCCATGAGTTCGCTGACCGTGTATTTCGATGAAAAGACCAACATGGATCAAATCCGGACGATCAACGCCGGGGACGACCTTGCTGTCCAGGTGTTCGAGGAAACCACGGCGGCTCAACCATTCGGGACGGGGAAAAAGCTGGTGCGTGAAGTAACCGTGATCCGCGGCAACGAGAAGCTCGCCGGATTCGGCGGCCTCGGCCAGCGGCCGAATCCGACCACGGAGCGCGGCATCGTCACCAACGGTGGCGGAGTCACCGGCGGCGCGGTCGGCGCCATTCTTCCTGGCGAGGTGAAGGACGCAATCGTCACAACCAGCGTCGGCGAGTTTACCGGCGCGGCCCCCTGCTGGAACTGCGAACCGCAGCCAGGGTGGGGATACGGCACGCTCGCCCCGGACACCAAGGTGCAAAACAAGTCCGACTATGGGACAGACAACACCAAGCCGAATCTGATGAAGGGGTACTCCGGCAAGTAGGTCCTGATCTCGCGACCGATCGGTCGACAAAGGGCAGCCTCCTCCGAGAGGCTGCCCTTTTTGTTTTCTTCCACCGGAACATGGCAGAATAGATAAGCGAGAGAATGTAGTGCGCCGCCCAATCAGCAGCGCTTCGATTATCAAGAGGGAAGTGGAAAATGTCGTCCGAGCAGATTTACCAGCCCGTTGCCGTCGATAGCGAGATCGACCTGCGCGGCGTGATCTGTCCCTATAATTTCGTGAAGACCAAATTGAAGCTGGAAACCATGAGTCCCGGCGAAGTATTGGGCGTCCTGCTCGATGACGGGGATCCTATCAAGAACGTACCCCAGAGCGTCCGCAACGAGGGACATGTCGTGCTGGCTGAGGAACGGATCGGTCCATCATTTCGCGTGATCATACGGCGGCGCGGCGATGCGGACGAATAACTCCCCCCATCCGCTTGCCTTGCCGTCGCTTCCCTAGTCGTGAGGCCATTCCCCGCGCCCGCCGCGCCATTCCCGCGAATACCACGGTGACCAGCGCGGGTGCCGATTCATACACGGCAGAACGTAGAAATCGTCCGGTCGTCGTAGGGCAAATCTCCTCGGAGGCCGTCGTGAGATTGCGGAGGATGACCATCCTCCGGTTTCCCTCCCAACCATGAACCTCCCGCACCAGACGAGGCACCTCTTGCGGCTCAAGCAGCACCACATGGGTATCCGCCAGTGTGCGGGCCCGCCTGAAGAGGGAGCGGCGCGCCGCCCGCGACGGCGGAAGCCGGCCGATGAAGAGCACTCGCTTCCCCTCGCAGCCCGCCACGGAGAGCGCCGCGGGCAGGATCGACGGGCCAGGCACAGCCACAACGGAAACGCCCGCCCGGTGTGCGGCCCGGACCAAGTAGGCGCCAGGATCGAAGACGGCAGGTGTGCCGGCATCCGTAACCAGGGCCACGTCGCGCCCCTGCGCAAGCTGCTGCAAGAGCACGGCCGTTTTTTCCTTGCGGTTGCCTGGGAAGTAGGTGGTCACGGGAACGGCGATGCGATAACGCGCCAGCAACTGTTGTGTGGCCCGAGGATCTTCGGAGGCGATGATGCCGGCACTGCGCAAGACACGCCGCGCCCGGAACGTCAGATCACCGGGATGCCCGATCGGCACACCGACCACAAAGAGCCGGCCGGCGCCGGCCGGCGCCTGATTGATTGGCTGCGTCATCGTCGCGCCGCGCGCGGGCGACATTCTGCGATTGCTATTTCTCCGGACGGCATCGACTTTTGGCACTTTCATTTCTTGACTGCTCTTTTCACGGATCAGTATAATTTTTAGATTCTCTCACACCTGTAATTTCTTTCGCAAAGTCGAGGAGATAGGGTTGATGCCGGTCTCGTTTGTGATGGCCACGATCTTGCTGTATTTGGCCGGAACCGTCTGTTTCCTGGTGTATCTGCTGAGGCGTTCGGAGGCGCTTTCGACGGTTTCCCTGTGGTTGACCGCTGCGGGGTTCACCACCCACACGATCGCGCTTCTCCTCAGAATATGGAGCGGGTCCGGGACGCCTTTGGCCAGTTTTCAGGAAGCCCTATCGTTCTTCTCCTGGATGCTGGTGCTGGTTTTCTTGGCCGTGGAGTTCCGCCATCGCATTCACGTGCTGGGTTCCTTCATTGTTCCCCTGGCCCTGGTTTCCTTGGTGTCCGCTGCGGCCTTGCCCGACCGCGTCCCCACGCTCGGCCCGGCGCTTCGAACAGTCTGGCTCCATGTGACGCTCAGCATGTTGGGCACCGTGGGCTTTGCGGTCGCGTTCGTAGCCGGCTTGATGTACGTCATTCAGGACGGGCTGCTCAAGTCCAAACGGTTCAATGTCCTGTACAGCAAACTCCCGCCGCTGGATTTCCTCGATAATCTCAATCAACGGTCGATCATCCTGGGGTTTCCGTTGCTCACCTTGGGGATCATCACCGGGGCGATTTCAGCCGAGTTCGCCAAGGGCTCGTACCTGAACTGGAACCCCGAACAGGTCTGGGCCTTGGTGACCTGGATGTTCTATTTTGTGGTCCTGCTCGGCCGCCTGACGGTCGGATGGCGGGCCAAGCGCGCGGCCTATTTGACGATTATCGGGTTCGCCGGCGTGGTGCTGACATTGATCGGCGTGGTGCTCAAGAATTACGGGACCTACTCCTGATATGCATATCATCACGGTCGGTCTCAGCCATAAAACCGCCCCCGTTGAAATCCGTGAACGGCTCGCCGTGCCGGAAAGCCGCCTGGGCGAGGCCCTGACGAGACTCTGTTCCTATCCCGGCATCAAAGAAGGCCTGCTCCTGTCGACCTGCAACCGGGTGGAAGTATACGCCGTCGTCGATGCCGTCGATGCCGGCTACCACCGCGTGCAGGAGTTCCTGGCCGACACGCATCTCTCGCTCTCCTCCGAGCAACTGACCCCGCATCTCTATTGGCATACGGGCGATCGGGCGATCGCCCACCTGTTTCGCGTGGCGTCGAGCCTCGACTCGATGATCGTCGGGGAATCTCAGATTCTTGGACAGATCAAGGAGGCCTATGACGCGGCCTTGACTCATAAAGCCACCGGCGTCGTCTTGAACAAGGTGGTCAAGAAGGCGATATCCGTGGCCAAGCGGGTCCGCACCGAGACCAAAATCGCCGAAACCGCCGTCTCGGTCAGTTACGCCGCCGTCGAGCTGGCGAAGAAGATCTTTTCGAATCTCAGCGAGCGGACCGTGTTGCTTGTCGGGGCGGGGGAAATGGCCAAACTGGCCGCCAAACATTTCGTGGCCCAAGGTGTGCGGCACATCCGCGTGACCACGCGCAACCCGGTCAATGCCATCGAGTTGGCCAAGCGGTTCAACGGAGTTCCGGTGCCATTCGATGATTTTCCGACCGAAATGATCGCCTCGGACATTTTGCTCTGCTCGACCGGCGCCTCGCACTACCTGATCACGCCCGAGCAGGTGCAGCATGCCGTCCGGCAACGGATGAACCGCCCGATTTTCCTGATCGACATTTCCGTCCCCCGCAATATTGATCCGGCGGTCCGGCACATCGACAACGCCTTCCTCTTCGACATCGACGATCTGAAGCTGCGCGTCGAGCAGAATCGCGAAGAGCGGCTGCGCGAGGCGGAGAAAGCCGAATCGATGGTGGCCGAAGAAGTCGGCGTGTTGCAGCAATGGATGAAATCGTTGGAGGTGACCCCGACGATCGTGGCGCTGCGCAGCAAGGCCGACGCGGTCAAGAAGGCCGAGATGGAGCGCCTGCAAGCCCGCCTGAACCAACTGTCTCCGCAAGATCAGGAAATGGTGGAGTCCCTCGCCTCCGCCATCGTCAACAAGCTCCTGCACGGCACGATGGTCACCTTGAAGGCCGAGGCGGATTCCTCCTCCGGTGCTTTGTTTGTCGAGGCGGCGCGAAGATTTTTCAATCTCGAAGAGGCGGCCGGATCAGTCCGGACCTCGGCTCGATGCACCCGCCCGGAGGCGATTTCCGGCCAGACGGAAGAGGAGGCCTCCTACCGTGCCCAGAACGAGGAGAACGACAGGATGCGTGCGGACCAGCCGGTGCGTCTGCGGCAACCATCATGAGAGAGGTGGATCACGAGGCTGCTCCTCATCTTCTTCAACGACCGGAAAACTGGACCGGCCAGGAACCGTCTTCATCATGACCTCGGTGCTCCAATCACCCGCAGCTTGAACCGCCGCCCTGTGACCCATCATCGATGAGCAACCGAGGCGCACAGATTCAGGAGCGACCCAGTCCGCCTGGGAGAACCGCATGACTCTGCAATCGCGCCAACCACTCGTGCTCGGCACCCGCGCCAGCAAGCTCGCCCTGCAACAGAGTCGTTGGGTGGCGGAGCAGGTCATGAACCTGAACCCCGGCCTGCGGGTGGAATTGAAGGAAATTCGGACATCCGGCGATAAGATCCTCGACGTGCCGCTGGCCAAGATCGGCGGGAAGGGCTTGTTCGTCAAGGAAATCGAGGATGCGCTGCTCGCGAGGGACATCGACTTCGCCGTCCATAGCATGAAGGACGTGCCCACCCAGTTGCCCGACGGACTCGACATCGTCTGTGTGCCGCCGCGTGAAGATCCTCGCGACGCCCTGATCGCCCGCGAGGTCAAGCGCTTCGAAGACCTGCCGTGCGGCGCCACGATCGGCACGAGCAGCCTGAGGCGTCAGGCCCAATTGCTCCATCACCGACCGGACCTTGTGGTTGAGATGTTGCGGGGCAACCTCGACACCCGCCTTCGCAAACTGCGCGAGGGCCTCTATGACGCGATCGTCCTCGCCGCTGCGGGGCTGAAGCGTTTGGGTTGGCAGGAGCAGGTGACTCAGTACCTGCCGGTCGAGATCAGCCTGCCGGCCATCGGCCAGGGGGCCCTGGGGATCGAGGCCAGGCGGGACGATGCCTTTGTCGTCTCTATCCTGGCGAGGCTGGAAGATGCCGCCGCCCGTTCGGCCGTGACGGCCGAACGGGCCCTGCTCCATCGTCTGGAAGGAGGGTGCCAGGTCCCCATCGCCGGCCATGCTTCGCTTCAGGGAGACCGCCTCCGGCTGGCGGCCTTGGTCGGACGGGTCGATGGCTCACGGCTGGTTCACGATCAACTGGAAGGACCGCTGTCGGACGCGTCCCGGATCGGAGCCGAGCTGGCCGAGCGTCTGCTGCGGCAAGGAGCCCGTGAGATCCTGGATCAGATTTACGGAAGGACGTGAGGTTCGTGGGAGCCATAGCAGGAAAAATCTACCTTGTCGGCGCAGGCCCCGGAGACCCAGGTTTGCTGACCTTGAAGGGGAAACATTGTCTCGAGCAGGCAGACTCGGTGTTCTACGATTACCTGGCCAATCCCTCCCTGCTCGATTATGCGCGTCCGAATGCGGAACGGATCTATGTCGGCCGGCGGGGGCGAGGGGCCTATCTGGACCAGCAGGAGATCAACCGCTTGATTATCGCGAATGCCCGGGAGGGGAAGATTGTCGTGCGGCTGAAAGGCGGCGATCCCTTCGTCTTTGGACGGGGTGGGGAGGAGGCGGAGGCGGTGGCGGCGGCTGGCTTGCCTTTTGAAATCGTCCCCGGCGTAACCTCCGCCACCGCCGTCCCGGCCTATGCCGGCATTCCCGTCACGCATCGGACCCTGGCCTCTACCGTCGCCTTCGTCACAGGCCACGAGGATCCGAACAAGGAAACGGAACTGTTGGAATGGCCCAAGCTCGCCACGGCGCAGGGAACCCTCGTGTTTCTGATGGGCCTGAAGAATCTCCCCCTGATCGTCGATCGTCTGATCAAAGAAGGCCGCTCCGCTGAGACCCCCGTCGCCTTGATTCACTGGGGTTCCTGGCCCAAGCAACGGACCGTCACCGGGACGCTCCGGGACATCGTCGCCAAGGGCCAGGCCGCCGGGCTCGAACCTCCGACCACGGTCGTCATCGGCGAGGTCGTCCGCCTGCGGGATCAACTGAACTGGTTTGAGCGGCAGCCGCTGTTCGGCAAGCGCATTCTCGTCACCAGGGCCAAGGAGCAGGCGGGAGAATTTTCCCGCTTGATCACCGCCCAGGGAGGGGAGCCGGTGGAATGTCCGACGATCGAGATCGCCGCGCCTCCGACCTGGGAGGCGCTTGACCAGGCGATCGACCAGCTCGCGTCGGTCGATTGGCTGGTCTTTACCAGCATGAATGGGATTGCACCTTTCATGAATCGGTTGTACAAACACGGGCGGGATGTCCGGGCCTTGGCGTCCGTGAAGATCTGTTGCATCGGCCCCCGCACCGCCCAGGAGCTGAGGCAGTACGGCCTGCAAGCGGACCTGGTTCCGGACGAGTACCAGGCCGAAGGCCTGATCGAGTCGTTCCGGCGGATCGGCGTGAAGGGCCGGCGGATTCTGATCCCCCGCGCGGAGGTGGCGCGCGAGATGCTGCCAGCCGAGTTGACGGCAATGGGGGCGGAAGTCACGGTGGTACCGGTGTACCGGACGGTAAAGCCCGAAGCCGACACGGCTCGGTTGACGAAGCGGTTGGCCGACAGGACGATCGACATGCTCACCTTTACCAGCTCGTCCACCGTGCGCAATTTTGCGAGCCTCTTCGAGTCGCCTGAAGAGATGGTTCGGCTCACGCAGGGCGTCCCGGTCGCCTGCATCGGTCCGATCACGGCGGACACGGCCCGCGAGCTGGGGCTGTCGGTGACGATTCAGGCCGGAGAGAACACAATTCCGGCGTTGGCCGAGGCCATTGTGGAATACTATGGGGAATCTGTGCCTGACAGGTCGAAGACCTAACGCGAAGCGGTGGACGTGAACTGATTTCCTTACAGACCAAGGAGGGGGACAGTATGGTTCCAGTGAAGTCGTTTATGATTCCTGCGGAAAAATTCGTGACCGTCGGCCGTGACACGGACGTGAAGACCGCGGCCGTCATGATGCGCGACCGCAACATCGGAAGCCTGATGGTCACCAGAGGGGGCGATTCCAAAGATGTGATCGGCATCGTGACCGATACCGACATGGTCCGCCGCGTCCTGGCCACCGCCGCGGATACCGCCAAGACGACGGTGGAAATGATCATGTCGGCGCCGATCCTGACGATCGATGAGAACAAGACGCTTTTGGACGCCAACGACATGATGGCCCAATCGCACCTGCGACACCTGGGGGTGTCACGGGGCGGCAAACTTGTGGGTATGATCTCGGTCCGTGATCTCGTCGTGTTCCTCACCAACTTGCCCAGGAAGTAATCCGATGCCGTTTCCTTCCGAACGTCTTCGCCGCCTCCGGACGACCGAACCGATCCGGCGGATGGTGCGGGAAACCAGCCTGAACCCGGCAGACCTGATCTACCCCCTGTTTGTTCGGAGCGGGCAGGGGAGGCAGGACCCGATCGCCTCGATGCCGGGCCAGTACCGGCGGTCGATTGACTTGCTGATCAAGGAGGCGGCGGAGGCACAGCAACTGGGCATTCCCGCCGTCATTCTTTTCGGGATTCCGGACAGCAAAGACGAGCGGGGCACTTCGGGGCTGGACCCCAACGGGATTGTGCCGCAGGCCGTCCGAGCCCTCAAGGACCAGGTACCGGGCCTGTTGGTGATCACCGATGTCTGCATCGACGAATACACCTCGCACGGACATTGCGGGATCGTTCGAGAGGGAAAAATTCTCAACGACGAAACGCTCGATTGCCTGCAAACCATGGCCCTGGCCCACGCCCAAGCGGGGGCGGATATGGTGGCCCCTTCCGACATGATGGACGGGCGGGTCGGGGCGATCCGTGAGGCATTGGATCGAGCCGGGTTTGAGGATCTTCCGATCATGGCCTATTCGGCCAAGTACGCGTCCTGTCTCTACGCTCCGTTTCGGGAGGCGGCGGACTCCAGCCCTTCGTTCGGCGACCGCCAGTCCTATCAGATGGACCCGGCGAACCACCGGGAGGCGATGAGGGAGCTCCAATTGGACGTAGCCGAAGGAGCCGATATTCTCATGGTTAAGCCGGCCCTTCCGTATCTGGACATCATCGCCGCAGCCCGTGCGACCTATCCCCATCCGATCGCGGCCTATCAAGTCAGCGGCGAGTACAGCATGATCAAGGCCGCCGCCCAGGCGGGCTGGTTAGATGAGGCGCGCGCCATGCTGGAGTCGCTGGTCAGCATCAAACGGGCAGGGGCCGACCTCATCCTGACTTATTTCGCGAAGGATGCTGCACGCCGCTTGCTTGCCGGATGACCATGCACGTCATCCGGAACCTCACGGGATATCAGCCGTCGTCCTATCCGGTCGCCACGATCGGCAACTTTGATGGGCAACACCGGGGACACCAGGCCCTGCTACGCAGCGTGGTCGAGCGGGCCCGGGAGACCGGCGGCCGGGCCCTGGTGATCACCTTCGATCCCCATCCGGTCCGTATCCTGGCTCCCCATGTGGCCTTGAAATTTCTGACCTCTCCCGAGGAAAAACTGGCGGCCTTTGCCTCGACCGGCATCGACGAGGTCATCTTTTTGGAATTCTCGCCGGCTTTGGCGGAGCTGACGCCCGAGGCCTTTGTTCGGGACATCCTGGTGGCCCGGCTTTCCCTGCGGGAGCTCTTTGTTGGAGAACATTTCGCGTTCGGCAAGGGGCGCGCCGGCACCGTTGCCGACCTTCAACGGTTCGGCGCCCTGTATGGATTTTCCATCCACCCCATGAAGCCCGTGCTCTGGGAGGGGGGGATCATCAGTTCGACGAAGGTGCGCTCGGCGATTTTGGCTGGCCGGATGGAACTGGCGACGGACTACCTCGGCCGGCTCTATGCCCTAAGCGGCCTGGTCGAACAGGGGGACCAGCGGGGCCGGAGCCTTGGCTGGCCAACCGCCAACCTGGCCCTCCCGGCCGATCGCGTGGTGCCTCCGGATGGGGTGTATGCGGCGCTGACGGTTCATGGCGCCCAGGTATTTGATTCGGTCGCCTACATTGGAACGAGGCCGACGTTCGAAACGAAGGGCGAGCGGATCCTGGAAGTCTACTTGCTCAACGAGCAGCGGACATTGTACGGTGAGCGCATTACGGTGCAGTTCGCTTCATATCTACGCGGCGATATGACGTTTCCGAGCCCCGACGCGCTCTCCCGCCAGATCCAGGAGGACGTGCAGCAGGCCGAAGCCCGTCTAAAAACGGTGCAGATCGAATATCGCAAATCGGCGGAACAATCAGCATGACCCTCTCCGCCTGTGCCACTCGGACTCCCCCCTTGATCCGGCAGGTGATGCGGACCATTCGAACCCGTCGCCTGCTCGATCCCGGCGTGTCCCTCCTGGTGGCCCTGTCCGGCGGACCGGACTCGGTGGCCTTGGTGGCCTGTCTTCATCACCTGGCTCCACGGTGGCATCTGCAACTGACGGCGGTGCATTTCAATTACGGGCTCCGCGGCCATGAATCGGATGAGGACGAAGCGTTCGTGGCGGCTTTCTGCCGGCACAGAGCTATTCCGTTGCTGGTCGAACGGCCTCGACTCTCCCGCGACGCTCCCAGAGGACGCCGGTCGGTGCAGGAGATGGCCCGCGAGCTGCGGTATCGGCTGCTTGAAGAATTAGCCGCGCGCCATGGATGCGATCGCATCGCCCTCGGCCATACGGCCGACGATCAGGCCGAAACCGTCCTCCTGTGGATGCTCCGGGGCGCGGGAACGACCGGCCTTGGCGGGATGCGACATGATCGGAGAGGGTCGCGCGTCCATTTCATCCGTCCCCTGCTGGACTGTTCGCGAGAGGCGGTCCTCGCCTATCTCCAATCGGAAGGCCTGCCCTATCGGCGGGATTCCAGCAATCAATCCAGGGTCTACCGGCGCAACCGCATCCGGCATGACGTGCTGCCGCTCTTAAAGGAGTTGAATCCCGCGATCCTCCGCGTGCTCTGCCGGCAGGCCGATCTGCTGGCCGAAGATGAGCACGTGCTCGAAGAGGAGACAGACCGCCATCTCTCGCGCTTGCTGATCAAACGGGAACCGGCTCTCCTTGCCGTCCAACGCGATGGCCTGCTTGCGTTGCCGACAGGCATCCAGCGCCGGATCATTCGTCGGCTCCTGCAAACACACCAGGCCGCCGGGAAAGTACCTTCGCTGAGACAGGTTTCGGCCGTGCTGAACGGTATCGTGCGGGCCCGGAACGGCGCCTCGTTTCGGATCGCCCGCGTGGTCATCACCAGAGATTCCGATCAGGTCATCGTGATCCCTGTCCCACCCGGCGATCCTGCAAACCGAAATCGCTCCAATACGATCGCTCTTTCATCGAATCCAACGACCTCGTTGCCCCTGGTGATTCCTTCAACCGTCACCTGGCCCCCGTCCAGCCAACGGATCGCCCTGCGATGGGAATCGTGGCAGCCGGAACAAGAGCTGTCGGTCGGGAAGGGCCGGTCTCTTTCCATGGCCTTCGACGCCGGCCGCTTCACCCATGCCCTCTCCCTTCGGTCCTGGCAGCCTGGGGACTCTCTGTGTCCGACCGGCATGGGCGGGCATCGAAAAAAACTCCAGGACCTCTTCACGGACATGAAGATTCCACGCCACGACCGTGGCCGCCTGCCGATTCTTGTCGCACCGGAGGGGATTCTCTGGGTCGTCGGTTGCCGGGCCGACCACCGGTACGTGCCCGACGCCAAGACAACGCAGGTGCTCATCGTTGAGGTCGAAACAGCAGTCGGTCAGTAGGGAGGGGAAATGGAGCGGATGTTCGGTCGCCCGGTCGTCACGCAGGAACAAATGCGGGCCCGCATCAAGGAACTCGGCAAACAAATTTCCGAGGATTATGCGGGAAAGGATCTCGTCCTGGTGGGGGTCCTCAAGGGAGCCTATGCCTTCTATGCTGACCTGGCCCGGGCGATCAGGCTCCCGATGCGGGTCGATTTCATCGTCGTCAGGAGCTACGGCGCCGGGTCGAAAACCTCCGGCAAGGTCAAGCTGGTGTCGGATCTGACGGAGGAGATCAAAGGCCGAGACGTGTTGCTGGTGGAAGACATCGTGGATTCCGGATTGACGGCCTCCTATCTCCTCAAGATCTTGACCAAACGGAAGCCTCGCTCGCTCCGCATCTGCACCTTGCTCAGCAAACCGGACCGGCGTCAAGTGCATCCGCCCGTCGATTACGTGGGGTTCAATATCCCGAACCAATACGTGGTGGGGTACGGTCTCGATTACCAGCAGAAATACCGAAATCTGCCTTACTTGGTCGCGCTGGATCAGGTGGCGGAACTCGACCAGGAGTTATGAGGACGGTTGTCAGCCTCGGGTTCTGTATGTTAGCATTTCGCAGCGATAGCTCCGCACTCATCGCATAGCCGTCGTCTTGTGGTGTGAGGAGGGACTGAATGAATTCACGTGTGAAGAACGTATTGTTCTGGGTCGTGGTGGCGCTCTTCATGATTCTCTTATTCAACCTCTTCAGCGTCCCGACGCACGCCCCCGAAGAAGAGGTGATCTTCAGCGACTTTATGACCCAATTGGAGAAGGGGGAGGTGACCAAGGTCACCATTAAGGGCAGCAATATCAGCGCGATTCTGAAGGACGGCTCCCGCATCAAGACCTACACGGCCGATTATCCCGAGTTCGTCAAGATCCTGCGCGAGCGCAATGTCCAGATCGAAGCCAAACCCCCGGAGGACAGCCCCTGGTACATTACGTTCCTCGTGACGTGGGGGCCGTTTATCCTCTTCCTGGGGCTCTGGTTCTTCCTGATGCGGCAGATGCAAATCGGTGGCAACAAGGCCCTGTCTTTCGGCAAGAGCCGCGCGCGGATGCTGACGGAAGAGCGGAAGAAAGTCACCTTCTCTGACGTGGCCGGCATCGATGAGGCCAAGGAAGAGGTCGTCGAGATCATCGAGTTCCTGAAAGATCCCAGAAAATTCCAGAAACTCGGCGGACGCATCCCCAAGGGGGTGTTGATCGTCGGCCCTCCCGGCACCGGTAAGACCCTGCTCGCGAAGGCGATCGCGGGGGAGGCCGGTGTCCCGTTTTTCAGCATCAGCGGGTCGGACTTCGTCGAGATGTTTGTCGGGGTGGGCGCCTCGCGCGTCCGCGATCTCTTCGAGCAGGGCAAGAAACACGCGCCCTGCATCATCTTCATCGACGAGATCGACGCGGTCGGCCGGCTGCGCGGAGCCGGGCTCGGAGGCGGACATGACGAGCGCGAGCAGACGTTAAATCAGTTGCTGGTCGAGATGGACGGATTCGACACGACCGAGGGCGTGATCCTTATTGCCGCGACCAACCGGCCGGATGTCCTGGACCCGGCGCTGTTGCGCCCCGGGCGGTTCGACCGCCAGATCGTGGTCAACCGGCCGGATCTGCGCGGCCGCTCCGAGATTCTCAAGGTCCACACGAAGAAGGTGCCGTTGGCCGGCGATGTTGAGCTGGAAAAAATCGCCAGGGGAACTCCAGGATTCTCCGGCGCCGATCTGGAAAATCTTGTCAACGAAGCCGCCCTCTGGGCGGCCCGGCAGAATAAGAAAGAAGTGGAGTACTCCGACTTCGAGATGGCCAAGGACAAAGTGCTCATGGGGGCCGAACGAAAGAGCATGATCCTGAGCGACGAGGAAAAGCGCATCACCGCCTACCATGAAGCCGGCCATGCCCTCATGGCGAAATTGCTGCCCGGGACCGATCCGGTCCACAAGGTGACCATCATCCCGCGGGGCCGGGCGTTGGGCGTGACGATGCAACTGCCCACGGACGACCGCCACAACTACTCCAAGGATTTCCTTTACAACACCCTGGCCATTCTCCTCGGCGGGCGTGTGGCCGAGGAACTGGTCCTCAAGCACATCACGACCGGCGCGGGCAACGACCTGGAGCGGGCGACCGACCTGGCCAGGAAAATGGTCTGCGAATGGGGCATGAGCGAAAAACTCGGCCCGTTGACCTTCGGCAAGAAGGACGAGGAGATTTTCCTGGGTCGGGAAATCGCCACGCGCCGCGACTTCAGCGAGCAGGTCGCGATCGAAATCGACCATGAAATCAGCCGCCTCGTCACGGAAAATTACGAGCGCGCCAAACGCATGTTGACCGAGCATATGAGCTCGCTCAAGGCCGTCGCCGAGGCGCTGCTCGAGAAAGAAGTCCTGGAAGGGACCGAAATCGACGACATCATTCAATCCTCGTCGCCGCAACCCATTCCGGCCTGATCCCACTGCCGCGGTGCGGGAACGGACGATCCCCGCGCCGCGGCCATACATTCGAACCCGGTCCTCCGCTCAACACCCTGACCACCCTCGGCGTTGCGGCCCATGATGTCCCGGGTTCGACAGTCAGCTAATCGAATCCACGCCGGACAATTCTTGATCACGATCGACCGGCCCTTGCTGGTGGGGATTCTCAACGTCACACCTGATTCCTTCTCCGACGGAGGTCAGTTTCGCTCGGATGATGAAGCCATCGCCCATGCCTTGAGGATGGTCGAGGCCGGAGCCGCCATGCTCGACATCGGCGCTGAATCGTCGCGGCCGGGAGCCATTCCTGTCACCGAGGAGGAAGAAACCGCGCGGCTCATGCCGATGCTGGAGAAAATCGCCCGGCATTGTCGGGTGCCGATCTCGGTCGATACGACCAAGGCCGGCGTGGCCCGCCGTGCCATCGAGGCCGGCGCGAGCCTCATCAACGACATCAGCGCGCTGCGATTTGATCCCGCCATGGGGAAGTTGGCCGCCGAGACAGGCGCCGGCTTGGTCCTGATGCATATGCCGGGAACTCCGCAAACCATGCAGCAGCAGGCCTCCTATGCGGATGTCGTGCACGAGGTGACGGCCTACTTGACCGAACGCATGGCGGCGGCCGAAGCGATCGGCGTCAAGTCGGAGCAAATCGTGCTTGACCCGGGTTTCGGTTTTGGTAAGCTGGTGCCACACAATCTGGCCCTGCTGGACCGATTACCCGAACTGTGCGATCTCGGACGTCCGTTGTTCGTGGGCCTTTCGCGAAAGTCGTTCATCGGGCAGGTGACGGGTCGGCCGGTGAACGAGCGGGAATTCGGCACCGCCGCAGCCGTCGCCCTGGCCGTCGAGCGGGGCGCCAGCTTGCTTCGGGTTCACGATGTCGCTCACATGGCCGATGCGGTGAAGGTCGTGGAGGCGGTGATGCGCCAACGTGCTCAGAAATAAGGACGGGATCGCTATGCGAAAACTCTTCGGCACGGACGGGGTGCGGGGCGTCGCCAACCTCGAGCCCATGACCAGCGAAATCGCCATGCAACTGGGACGGGCGGCCGCCCATATCTTCCAGCGGCGGGCGGGGCGACACCAAATCGTGATCGGCAAGGACACGCGCCTCTCCGGCTACATGCTGGAGTCGGCATTGACGTCCGGAATCTGCTCCATGGGCGTCGACGTCCTGCTTGTCGGCCCGCTCCCGACCCCCGCCATCGCCTTCCTGACCCGCAGCCTTCGCGCGGATGCCGGCGTCGTGATTTCCGCCTCGCACAATCCCTATCAAGACAACGGCATCAAATTCTTTTCGAACAACGGCCTGAAATTGCCCGATGAACTGGAAGCGCGCATCGAGTCGTTGATCGTCTCCGACGAAATCAAACATCTGCGTCCCACGGCCGACGCGATCGGCAAGGCCTTTCGAATCGACGACGCCGAGGGCCGCTATATCGAATTCGTCAAGCGGAGTTTGCCCAAGGATCTCGATTTCCAGGGCCTCCGCGTGGTCGTGGATTGCGCGCATGGCGCCGCCTACAAGGTGGCTCCGACCATTTTGCGAGAGTTGGGGGCCTCGGTGGAGGCGGTCGGGATCAAGCCGGACGGCATGAACATCAACGCCGGCTGCGGGGCCGTTCATCCGGAGCAGTTGCAAGAGACTGTGCTCCGGCACCAGGCCCACATCGGGATCGCCCTCGACGGCGACGCCGACCGCGCGATTTTCGTCTGCGAACAGGGCACCGTGGTGGACGGCGATCACATCATGGCCGCCTTGGCGTTTGATCTGCACGAACGCAACCAGCTTACGCAACAGACGGTCGTCGGCACGGTCATGAGCAATTTCGGCCTCGAATTGGCTCTCGGCAAGGCGGGCGTGAAGCTGGTCCGCACGCCGGTAGGCGACCGTTACATTCTCGAACGGATGATCGCGGACGGTTATAATTTCGGCGGCGAGCAATCCGGGCATATGATCTTTCTCGATCACAACACGACCGGCGACGGTCTGATCGCCGGCCTTCAGGTCCTGTCGCTGATGAAACGGACCGGGAAACCGCTGTCGGAATTGGCCTGTGCGATGACCCGGATCCCGCAGGTGCTCATCGGCGTGAAGGTCAACAGCAAGCCGGACCTGTCTTCGATTCCCGCCATTCACGAGGCCATTCGGGCCTCGGAAACCAGGCTCAACAGCAACGGCCGCGTGTTGGTCCGCTATTCCGGCACGGAACCGCTGTTGCGCATCATGGTGGAGGGATCGGATGACGCCTTGATTCGAACCCTCGCCGAGGACTTGGCGGGCGTGGTTCGCCTCCACCTGTCATAGCCTCAACCACAGGACCTTCCGTCCGATGCTTGCCCTCCTGACGGCCTGTTTCCTCCTCGGGCTGCTCATGGGCTCTTACCTGCCGTTCTTTCCCGTCACGGTGTTCTGTCTCCTGGTCGTGATCGGCCTCGCCGTCACACGGCTCGAATGGAAGGAGCGAATTGCCGCTCGCGAGGGCCTCCTCTGCTTCGCCGTCGTCCTGGCCGGCACCTGCTATTGGCCGGCCTACAATTTTGCCGCGAGCGGCGGGATTTCCTTGCCCCCGTCCATAGACGAGGAGCCCACTCGCATCGTCGGCCGTGTCACGGAGCCGGTCCGCCGGATCTCAGGCCAGCATATCCTGGTCATCGAGGTCTCCGAAACAGGACCGCCACCCGTGGCGACGCCGATCTTGGGTCGCGTACGACTCACCTGGCGTCAACCGGACGTGCCGGTTCTACAGGGGGATGTGATCGAATATCAGGGGCGCCTCCATCCTCCGCATGGTCTGAACAATCCCGGAGGGTTCGACTTCGCGGCCTATCTCGCCGGACAGGGAATCGTCGCTGTCTCCTCATTTACCGGCCCGGGCCGCTTGCATCGTTTGGAATCGGGGTTGGACTCTTGGCGATGGGCTCCCTGGGCGACCATTGATTCGTGGCGCCTGCTCGTTCAACAGGCGGCAGAGGCCTCGCTGGATCAGCCGCTGCGGGGCCTGTTCCTGGGCATCATTCTCGGCGAGCAACACGAATTACCCGCCCGAATCCGCGATGCCTTCATGACGACGGGGACGGTTCACATCCTCTCGATCTCCGGTTCCCACCTCGGCCTGATCGCCTTCCTGACCTTTGTGATCGTTCGGGCTCTCTGCCGCCCCTTGCCGAACCGGTGGACGTTGACGCTCAACCGATGGCGACTGACCGGAACACGGCTGGCGATCCTCGCGACGGTTCCTGTGGTCGTCGGCTATGCCCTGTTGGCCGGGGCGGAAGTCGCGACGAGGCGGGCCTTGGTCATGGTGCTGGCCTTCTTGTTCGCCGCCTGGTCCGGCCGTGACAAGCCGCTCCTCCCGATCCTTTCCCTGACCGCGTTGTCGATGCTGTTGGTCAACCCACAGGCCCTGTTTGACGTGTCGTTCCAATTGTCCTATTTGTCGGTTCTCGCCATCGCCCTCTATCTTTCTCTCAGAGCCGAAGATCCCGAGTCGGATTCTTCCTCCTTCGATCCAGCGCCAACCGTCCCGCTCCGATCTTTCCGGCCAAACTGGGGGAGGGCGGGGCAATGGCTGATACAGTCCTTGCTGCTGTCGCTGGCCATCACGCTGGTCACGCTGCCGTTGGTCGCCCGCTATTTCCATCAATTCGCCTGGATCAGCCCCTTCGCCAACCTGGTCATCGTCCCCTTGGCTGGATTCGTGGTCGTCCCGGTCGGCCTTGTCTCAGCCCTGTGGTTGTTGGCATCGGGAGGCGAGGGCCTGCCGCTGGTCCAATTGAACGAGGCCGTCCTTCGGCTGTTGACCAACACGACGGAATTGTGGGCAACGATTCCCGCCGTGGACCGGCACGTCGCTGCGCCTTCGTTGTTGATGTTGTGTGCGTACTACGCTCTCCTGGCGCTCACGGTCCGTCCCGACTCTCAAAAACCGACCCGCCTGGCTGCGATCGGCTCCCTCGCCGTCCTGCTGCTCTGGTGGGCGATGTCGCCTGTGACGACGTTGCTTCCAGGCCAGGTGCGAGTCACCTTTTTGGATGTCGGACAAGGAGACGCCACGGTGATTCAATTGGCCGGAGATCAGGACGACCAGCGGGATCAAACCATCGTGATTGACGGAGGCGGCCATTACGGCCAATTCGATCTCGGCGCTTCCGTGGTCGGCCCCTACCTCTGGGACCAGGGCATCCACCGGATCGACCATCTGATCGGGACCCATCCCCAACTTGACCATATCGGCGGCATTCCCTGGCTCATTCGCCACTTCGAGGTCGCCCGGTATTGGGGGAACGGGGTCCCGCGCAGCGAGGCCTTCTATCTAGACCTCCGGCAGGCCCTCTCCGAAAAGGGGTTGAATGAGCTGATCCCGGCGGCAGGGGAGACCATCGCGGCAGAGGGCGGCTGTGTCCTGTCGATCGTGAGTCCGATGCCATCCGAGATCACCCCGGTCGGCGTGGAGTGGTCGCCCCGTTCAGGCTCCGCGTTGAACAACCTTTCGGTCGCCTCACGGCTGGAATGCGGCGCGGCCTCTTTCCTGTTTGCGGCCGATCTTGAGCGGCCAAGCCTTGCGCGGCTTGTCCAGCAAGGGCTCGCGCCGCGGACGCAGGTCGTCAAGGTCCCGCATCATGGAGCGGCCAGCTCGCTCGACCTCGCTTGGATGAGGGCAACGGCTCCGGAGATCGCGGTCCTGTCCGTTGGACGCTACAATCCTTACCGCCATCCCCATCCACAAGTCCTCGCCTCTTATCAGGCACAGGGCTCCCTCCTGTTCCGCACCGATCGGGATGGAGCGATCACCATCACCGGCTCGGCTGGGTCGCAGCACCTCCTGATCAGCTCGGCCTCCCAGTTGAAGTTCGAGCGAGTTTCATTGACCAAAACAGTCTGGGAACAGGAGCGTCGAAACTACCATCGAGTCTGCCTCCGGCAGTTTGGGCCGGCCTGCTGGAGAGCGAGAGAACCGGAACGTCTGCGACCCGATCCGCCGAACCGTACTTCTTCATATTGATCCGATCAGGGTTCGTCCTGCTCGGCTCTGTTGCCTTCCGTTGTTGCCTGTCCCTGCTCCAAAATTGTACGCAAAGTGGCAATGAATGGCACCCCTAGGTCCGTTTGTCACGGATTCGTGTAGCAAGCCGTTGAAAGACATCACAAATCATCAATTCCAACATTGGCACATCGTATGCAGCGCTCTCGTCCTTTAATGACCATTCCTGATCGACAAAAAGGGCCGATCATCACCACGAGGCTGTATGGGAAAGTTAGTGCGGGTCGTCATTCAGTTGCCGATTGAACTCAAGCAGCAGTTGGACCTTCTCAAGCAACAGGGCTATACCGCCAGCGGCTACATTCGCGCCGTTCTCGAGCGGGAATTCGCCAAGGTCGAGGAGGAGAAGGCGGACCATCCGCATCCTTCGGTGCGGCCGCTTCCCCGCTCCATCGCCGGATAACCGATGGCCCGTCTCACCGACCTCATTCGCCGGACCGACCGCCTCCCTCCGCTCGCCGGTCCGGCTTTCACCTCCACCTCGTTCAAGCCGGCCGCGCCGCCCCCCGTCGTCACGGAAACGGACGGCGGATCGACCGACCGCGAGTGGTATCAACGCGCGATCCTTGAGGTCTCTCGGCTCGGCCGCGCGGTTGCCGAACAGGGTGACTTGGACCTCAAGCCGTTGACCGGGCTGGCCTCGGCGCTGACCAGTTCCTGCCGGAATCATGACGACCTCCTGCGGCACGCCGTGTCCGGTTCGCAGGCCCTCTCCCCATTGGCCGCCAATTGCGTCAATGTGGCGATCATCGGGAATCGCTTGGCCGAGGGGCTGGGCTACTCACAGGCCGAACGCGAGTGCGTCACGCTCGCCGGTCTGGTTCATGACTTGGGGATGTTCCTGGTGCCGGACTCGTTGGTCGCCAAGCCCCAGACCCTGACCAGCAGCGAGCGGGCGCTGGTCTATCATCATCCCCGCAACGGAGCCTTGGCGCTGAGTCGCGTGGACGCCGCCTACCGATGGCTCGCATCGATCGTGGAGCAGGAGCATGAACGATGGGACGGGCGGGGGTATCCGCATCAACTGTCCGGCCCCCGGATCCACCGCATTGCGCAGGTGATCGGACTCGCGGACGTGTTGGACGCCTTGGTGAATCCTCGCCCTTACCGGCACAGGCTCAGCGCCCACCGGGCCGTCCACCAGCTCGTGACCGCCCAGAAACACGTCTTTCCGCAGGAACTGTTGCGCTCGCTGTTGAATCGCATCTCCCTCTATCCCCCTGGGACCGAGGTGAGGCTCAGCACGGGAGACGACGCCACGGTCGAACGGCTCAATGCGCGCACGCCCCTCAGGCCGGTTGTCCGATTGATCGCTCCGACCGCCATGACCGAACGCATTCTCGATCTGTCCCTCACTCCGTCCGTCCATATCGTGGAGGTCCTGGCGCAGTCGCCTTCCGGAGGAACCCAGGTATGAACCCTCCGATGGGACGGCCAGCCGAACGAACGATCGCATGGCTGCTGATCATGGTGCTTGGAACGGGAACCCTGTCCTGCCGGAACCCGGCCCAATCGACCCTGTCCCCCTCGGACATGGCGCCGGCCGGTACGCCCTTTCCGCCGCTTCCGAAAGGGGATGCCTATGCGGACGAATCCGTCGTGAGCGCGGACGCCAGAATCGACCCGGGCGACACGGTCGAAGTGTTGATCCATCGAGGCGCCGGCGAAGAGAAGTTCTCGGGCACCGTGCGCGAGTCGGGCCATATCACGCTGTCCTTCGTCGATATCGATGTCAGGGGGCTGACGGTCTCCGAGGCCGAAGCCAGAATCACCGAAGGCGTCCGGCCCTACATGCGGAACCCCAAGGTGCAGGTGTCGCTCAAAAAACGAGGCGTCCGCGTGAAGCGGATCTTCGTGTTCGGAGAAGTGCGCAAACCCGGCATGTATCCCATGTCGCGCAACATGACCGTGCTGCATGCCCTGTCCGCGGCGGACAACTACACGGAAACTGCGTTGGTCGACGAAATCCGCGTCATCCGCGGAGATTTGAACCGACCGCAGATCTATACGGCCGATCTGGCGCGCCTCTGGACCTACGGCGACATGACGCGGAATCTGCCGCTGGAAGAAAACGATGTCGTCTTCGTGCCGCGCGAACACCTGGGCGACGGCTCGGAGACCGCCAAGAAACTGATGCCGGTGATCCAGGCCGCCGTCGCACCCTTCTATCCGTTGTTCGCGATCCCGCTGTTCGTTCCCGCGGCGCAAATCAAATAGGAGCGCCGAGCACGCTGGTTCCGAGGATCACCCATGGCCCAATACGAACTCGATGTCCTCGACTATTGGATGATCCTCAAAAAGCGGAAGTACCTGATTGTGCTGGCCACCCTGCTGGTGGTCGGCTTCACGTTCACCTTTACCCAGTTTATGAAGCCGACACCCCTGTACGAGGCCTCCGCGCGCGTCAAGTTCGACCGCAGCACGACGGTCGCCCAGCAACTGCTCGAATCCATCACCTTCGCCACCGCCAATGACCTCACGACCCAGACGGAAGTCATCAAGGGTTTTCCGGTCATGGAGCGGGTTGCGCAGGCCTTGGGCATCGTCGAGACGGATCTTCCCCCCGAACAGCGGCGATCGGCGGAGTATCTCAACACCATCTACAATCTCGGACAGCAGATCCAAACCTCCCGCGAATCGGACACGAACATCATCCGCATCACGGCCACCGCCTACGAACCGGAGCTGGCCGAGCGCACGGCCAACGCCGTCGCGCAGGCCTACCGGATCGAGAACATCGCCGCCCGCAACCGGATGGTGACCGAGTCGCGCCGGTTCGTCGAAGACCAACTGGCGGCCCTGGAAGAAAAGCTCCAGGCGGCGGAAGAGGCCCTCCGCATCTTCAAGGAGCGGGAAGGGCAGGTCTTTTTGGACGACGAGGCCAAGGCCGCGCTCCAGAGCTTTACCCAGCTCGAAGGCGAATGGAACGCGATCGCCAGGCAGAAGGACGAAACCCTGCGCCAGATCGAGGCACTTGAGAGGCCGTCCTCATCCATCGACAGCAGGATCGGGCGGATCTTCACCGAAGACCCCTACGCGCTCCTGACCAAACTCAACGGCCGCCTGCTCGAATTGCTGCAGGACCGCTCGACCCTGTTGATCAACTACACGCCGGAGCATCCGCAGGTCAAGGAGACGGACCGCAAAATCACCAACGTAAAAAACGAGATGATCCGGGAGCTGCGGTCCAAGGCCGCGAGTCTCCAGGACCGGGAGAACACGCTGGCCGTTCAGATCGCGCATTACCGGGATCGGTATCTGGCCTTTCCCAAGGCCGCCATCGAGCTGAACAGGCTGGAACGCGAGGTGAAGGTCAACGCGGACCTCTACTCCACGCTCAAGATCAAGCATCAGGAACTGCTCATCAAGAGCGCGGAACAAATCGAGGAGGTGACATTGATCGCGCCGGCGGTCAAGCCTCCGAAGCCGATTAACGCGCCCAACGTGCCCTTGAACATGGCCGTCGGCTCGATCATGGGCCTGTTCCTGGGCGTGGTTCTGGCCTTCACGCGGGAATCACTTGACACGTCGATCGGCACGATCGAGGGCGTCGAGGACTTCCTGAAAGTGCCCGTGCTCGGCGTCATTCCAACCTTTGACGAACAGGAGCTGCAAGAGGCGGCCAAGCAGGCTCTGCCGTGCGACGCCGATCAAGAGCTGGTGGAGGGGGTGTCCAAGCTCATCACGCTGCTCGACCCCAAATCTCTGCTGTCGGAAAGCTTCCGCTCGCTGCGCACGAATATCCAGTTTGCCAGCATGGACCGCCGCATCAAATCTCTGCTCTTCACCAGCGCCGGGCTCGGCGAGGGCAAGAGCACGACCGTCATCAACCTGGCCATCACGCTCGCCCAGGAAGGCCAGCGGGTCCTGTTGGTGGATGCGGACCTTCGCCGTCCGATTGTCCATAAGCGGCTCGGCCTCCCGCGGGAGCCGGGGCTGGTTGAAGCGCTGCAAGGAATCGTCTCGTGGCAGGAGGCGGTGCGGACCGCGACGGATCTGATGATCGGATCGCTCGGCGTGGACCGGGTGCTCAAGAGTCCGGGGCTCGACAATCTGCACATTCTCAGCAGCGGGTCCGCCGCGCACAATCCCAGCGAGTGCATGAGCCTGGCCAAGTTAAAGCCGCTGTTGGCCGAGATGCAGGACGCCTACGACATCGTGCTGTTCGACACGCCGCCGATCCTGCCCGTCACCGACGCCGTGGCCATGAGTTCCCGGATTGACGGGACTGTGCTGGTCTATCAGGTCGGACGGATCGGCCGGAATGCGCTGAAGCGCGCCAAGTTCCTGCTGGACCATGCGCAGGCCAACATCATGGGGGTGGTCCTGACGAACGTGAAGGCGGAAATCTCCACCGAGGCCACGTTCTACCGCTACGAATACCGCTAGCGCGCAAATCACGCGAACGATGATGCCCTCACCCGTCATCCGCCCGCGGCCCGACTGGCTATGGACGGTACTGCTGGCCGCCCCGGTCGCTTGGCTCAGCGCGACGGCAACACCCTCGGCGGTCCTGACCGTCGTCGCCGCCGTCTCCCCGCTGATCGTCTCGTTTCTCTCGCCGGCGAGCGGGCTCTACATCCTGGTCTTCTCCATGTTGCTGGGCCCGGAAGTGCTGATCGGGGAATTGGGCTCCGGAGCGCTGCTCGGCCGAGGGGTCACGCTCCGATTCGACGATCTGCTCCTGCTGCTCGTCGGATTCGGCTGGCTGGGCCGCATGGCGCTGGCTCCCAGCCAGCGAATCGTCCTGCGGACGCCGCTGAATCGCCCGATCGTCTGGTATGTCGTGGGCTGCGTGTTCGCCACGTTGGTCGGCGTGTTGGCGGGACGGATCCGGCCGGCCAGCGGCTTCTTCTTCCTCCTCAAGTATTACGAATACTTTTTCATCTACTTCATGACCGTGAATATCGTCACCGACAAACGGGACGTGCAGCGGCTCGTCACCGCCAGTCTGGTCACCTGCGGGCTCGTCTCGTTGTATGCGATTGCGCAGATTCCCTCCGGCGTGCGGGTCTCCGCTCCGTTCGAGGGTCAGGAGGGAGAGCCCAACACGCTGGGCGGCTATCTGGTGTTCCTGTTGGCCATCATCGGATCTCTGGTCATCGTGAGAGGAGCCGTCTTCCGACGCTGGCCGCTCATCCTGTTGGGAGCGACCGCCGTCGTCGCCCTGCAAGCCACCCTATCACGCGCGTCATTCCTGGCCCTCGTCCCGGTCCTGCTGGGCTTCGCCTACATCATCCGGCGGCGCCATCCGCTCCTGCTCATATGGGCCTTGATCGCCGCCATCGGTCTCGCGTGGCTCCTGCCCAGGCCGGTGGTCGATCGCATCACCTACACCTTCAACCAGCCGGCAGAGGAGGGACAGATCAAGGTGGGGGCGCTCCGGATCGATACGTCCACCTCCGACCGTCTCCGGTCTTGGAAGCAGGCAGGCGAGGTGTGGCTGACTTCTCCTTTGTGGGGCAAGGGGGTCACCGGCGGTCCCTTCATGGATGCGATGTACCCCCACGTCTTGACCGAAACCGGACTCATCGGGCTGGCGGCCTTCGGCGTCCTGCTGTGGAGCCTCTTCAGGGCCGGGATGACCGGCTATCACCTCTCTCCCGATCCATATCTACAGGCGATCAGCCTGGGGTTCGTACTGGGATTCCTCGGCCTGCTCGTGCATGCGATCGGATCGAACACCTTCATCATCGTGCGCATCATGGAACCGTTCTGGCTGTTCGCCGGGTTGGTCGTGAAGGGGCACATGCTGGGGAATCCCGCCGCGCCGCAAAGGAATCCGGATGACTCCGCGTCGCGGACGAATGGTCTGGCTGACGAGCGTCAGTTCATTCCCGGTCTTGGACCGGTCATACCGCGTTAGATGATCAGCCATGGAGCGAATCGAGACGATGCCCGCAGTCGGCACGACCCGTACTGACAGTCTGACGGTCAGAAGAGAGCCCTGCGCAGAGGCCGAACCGGCGGCCCGGCGGTCTATGCCCTCGTTCAGCCGTGTCACGGGTCTGTTGCTGCTCAACCGACTCCTCACGTACGGGCTCACGGTCGGCAATTCCGTCGTGCTGGCACGGACGCTGGGAACCGACGGGCTCGGCCAGTTCGCCTATGCCACGGGCCTTGCCGGCCTGTTCGGTCTGCTGCCCCATCTCGGCATCAGCACAGTGGTCACCAGAACCGTCGCGTCGGCCCCCGGCTCGACGGCAGCCGTCCTCTCCACCGCGCGAACGATCCAAAGAGGCGCGGCCGCCACGGCCTGTGGACTGGTGATGCTGACGGCTTGGTGCCTTCCGGTTCGCGCCACGACGATCACCAACATCGTTTTGGCCGCGATACAGATGTCGCTGGCGTCGTTGAGTTGGCCGTACCTGGCCGTGCTCGCGGGCCGGGCGCGCTACGACCTGCTGGCCGGCGTGGAAACCGCGATGGCGGCGGCCGGCTCGCTGGCGTTGGGGATCGCCGCCATCGGCAGCGGCACCGTGCCGGCCTTCTTGTGGTCCCAGGTCTTGGTTACGCTCCTGGCCGTGCTCGTCGCACGCGGTGCGGCTGCGAAATTCATCCAATCGGACAGTCCGACCGCTCATCCCATCGGCGCGTTCCTCCGGACGGCTGCCCCTTTCGGACTCACGGCCTTCCTGCAAAGTGCGTACACCCGATGCGATCTGTTGTTGCTGAGCCAGTTCGTTCCCGGTTCCGTCCTCGGCCTCTACAGCGCCGCCTACAAACCGATCACGATGCTGACCCATTTCGGAGCCTCCGCCGCGGGCACTCTGTTCCCGTACATGGTAGACGAACTGCGCGCCGGAACGTCCGGCACATTCCACCGGGTCATGAAGGTCTTCGCCGTCATGGCGCCGGCTGTTGCGTTGATCTTCAGCGGCCTCGCCGCTTGGATGTTGGACGCTCTTTACGGAGCAGCCTTCAAGGACGCGGCGCCGATGTTGGCCATTCTGGCCTGGTCCGCAGCGGCCAATTGGCTCTACGTCCCGCTCTGCACGACCCTGCAGGCCAAGCATAAGGAGTATGCCTGGCTGCGAGGCCTCTCGCTCGCGCTGCTCGTCAATGTCATGGTCAACCTGGCGGTCATTCCCCTGTGGAGTGGCATGGGCGCCGCCATCGCGACCCTGGTCTCGGAGATCCTCCTGCTGGTGATCGGAGCCTGGCTGGTGATGAAAGAACTGGGATACAGGCCGCCGGCGAGGATGATCGTCTGCATCGCCTTGGCTGCGGGAGCCGGTGCCTTGACCCTGTGGCAGTCGTCCCATTGGGGACCAATCGCCGCCACAGGCTGCGCGCTGACTGTGTACGTCTGCCTGCTCCGAGCCACCAGGACCATCGGTTGGCAGGATGGACTTGCGATCGTGTCACGGATTCGCGAGACCTGGCAGGGGAGACATCGCTCGTGACCCATCCGCTTGATGCGGCGGAGCGACCGTCACCGGGATGCACGTATGATGATCGGAATCGACGCGGGTCCGATGGTGGGACAGGGAGGCATCAGTTCTTATGTCACGCCTCTGGTCCGGACCCTCGTGGCCGGTGCCACTGATACGCACTGGCGCCTGTTCCTGCGCCGTAGTTGGCGCGATCACCGGCACGACCACAGCTTCTCTGATTTGGCGCCGACAACGACCCTGTGGACGCCCGACCGTCTGCTCCGATTCGGATGGCGTTGGCTCCCTCCATCCTGTTTGCCCATGGACCGAAGCTGGCAGGCGCTCGACGGCTATCTCTCGACCTGCCTCATGACTCCGACATTGACGCACGCCACCATCATCAGCCTCATCTACGACCTCATCCCGTTGCGCCTTCCACACCTCTTTCCTCGCCGAAGAGAGTTCTTGGCGCTGGTGCGCGAGACGGTGGAGCGCTCGGACAGGCTGATCACGATCTCTCATCGAACCAAGGCGGATCTGATCGAACTGCTGAAGGTGGAACCGGATCGCGTCCAGGTCGTGTATCCGGGACGGCACGAAGAATGGTCCACCATCCCACCTGCTGCGCTCTCGGCCATCCGCGACCGTTATGGACTTCCGCCCCGTTATCTCTTGTACCTGGGTTCGCTCGGCCCACACAAGAACGTCTCGACCTTGCTCCGCGCCTTTGCTCTGGCCCATGAGACCGGCCGATTGGATGTTCCCTTGGTCATCGTCGGTGATCCTCGCTGGGGAGAACAAGCGTTGGAGTTCTTGAAAGATCTGCCTAGCCGCCGGCACATCATCCTGACCGGGCGCGTGCCGGATTCCGATGTTCCGGCCATGTATTCCGGCGCCACGGCGTTCGTGTTTCCGTCTTTGTATGAAGGATTTGGACTACCGGTGCTGGACGCCATGACCTGTGGCGTCCCGGCGATCGTCTCAACCGGCGGAGCCTTGCCGGAAGTGGTGGGAGGAGCGGGCATCTGCCTGCCTCCCGATTCAATCGAGGCCTGGGCCGATGCCCTCTGTCTGATCTGTCGCGATGACATGACCAGGGAGCGCCTCGGGCGTGAGGGAATGGTTCGAGCTGCGCAGTTCTCATGGCGGCGAAGCGCGACGGAGGTCCATCGGTTGTTGAAGTCGGGACAAGCGCATCGGGAGGCCGCGTAGGTTTATGAGTACGACGCTCTACGATCGCGAGTATTTTGAAGGCCGAACCAGACAGAGCCCGCCCCATACCAGAGAGTTGATCTATCCATGGGCAATGCGCACCGGCCGCTTCTTGTGCCGCCACATGATGGCCTCCCGCTCGCTGGATCTTGGGTGCGCCAAGGGCTATCTCGTCGAGGCCCTGTCCGCTTCAGGCATTCCCCATTCGTTCGGCCTCGACGCGAGCCCCTACGCCGTCGCGTGCGCCGAAAACGCTTTGCGGGGGCGACTCTTGGTTGGTGACGTGGTGACAGGACTTCCGTTCCGGAACGGAAGCTTGGACCTTGTGACGGCCCTCGACCTGTTCGAACACTTGGTCGATCCCTTGCCGGTCCTCATCGACATCCACCGAGTCTTGGCACCCGATGGACGGGCCTACCTCAAAATCTGTCATCCTCAGCATCCCAATGCCACCCGCGATCCGACCCACATCAACGTGCAACCGTTAGGGTATTGGACCAGGTTATTCAAGCAAGCCGGCTTCCGATACCGGCGCTGTTATGAGACGGAGCTAAGCGGGGAGACGAGTCCGTCCGAACGAGCCAAGGATCTGCTCCGGCTGATGCGGGAATGGGCCGCCATCGGCACGCCAGCCGATTATAAGTTCGTCCTTTGGAAAGCATCTCCTCCGACGCCAGGTGGCGGCACATGAGGCGCCTGCTTTTTATCGCCCCAAGCTTGCCCTCGCCCACGTTCGGCGGCGGCGCCATCCGGATGTATCACCTCGTCCGTTTTCTTGCTCAACGGTTCGATCTGGATCTGATCGCTCCGCAAACACCGGGGGCGGAGGGGAGTGAGGCGCAGTTGCGCGCCTGGTGCCGGGAGGTCGAGATCGTTCCACAAACGGTTCGGCCCGCCTGGCGGAAACGCAGCCACCTGGGGCCCTATGAGAAAGACCCGGCGCTCGCCGAGGCTATCCTGCATCGGCTCCGGGATAGAAAATACGGCGCTATGCAGATCGAAAAGCCGGCCATGGTTCCCTATCTCCCGACCGACCTGTCCATCCCGCTGGTATTGGATGTCTGGGCCTATGGACTCTCCGGAGCGATCCGTGCCCTGACACAGGAACGAGGACCGCTGGTCCGAGCGCGCAACGCCTTTCGTCTGGCGCGCTTCGGCCTCTTCGACGCCTTCTGTTGGCCCAGCACGGCCTGCGTGCTTGTCGTCTCGGAGCAGGACCGGTTGCGTTGTCTCCGCACCAGGCCTGGACGTCAGGTGCTGGTGGTGCCCAACGGCGTGGATTCTTCCGCCGTGACTCCGCCGCCATCCGGTGAGGCTCCTCAGGGCGTGATCCTGTTCACCGGAGACCTGGGGTTTGCTCCCAATATCGAGGCGGCGGAACTGCTGGCGTTGCACCTCCTCCCGATGGTGCTGGCGAGCCACCCGGATGCCGAGCTTCGCCTGGTCGGACGCCATCCCCATCCGCGCGTGCAACGATTGGCCGGCCCTCGCGTGCGCGTCATCGCGAACGTGCCCGACATGAGGCCCTATCTCCGCGAGGCCACGGTCTTTGCGGCGCCGCACTTCACCGGAGCCGGAACCAGGACCAAGATTTTGGAAGCGATGGCGGCCGGCCTGCCGGTCGTGACGACGAGCATCGGATTGCAGGGCATCGAGGCCGAAGCAGGCCGCGAGGTGATCCTGGCCGACGACCTTCCAGCGCTCGGCGAAGCCCTCTGCGGGCTCTTGACCGATCCCTGGATGAGGGCCGATCTGGGACGATCGGCAAGGAACCTGATTGAAGCTCGCTACGATTGGGACCGTTGCCTGGCGCCGCTGGAGGGACTCTATCGCACATGGCTTAAGGAACAGGCGATCGCATGTTGACCAGTTCCGTCGTGGTGCCCATCCTGAACGCAGCCCGCACCCTCCCGGCTTGCCTGCGCGCGTTGGACAACCTTCGCCCCTCTCCCGGCGAAGTCGTCCTCATCGATAACGGCTCGACCGACGAGAGCCTGCTCCTGGCCAAGACCTATGAAGGAGAGTCCCATCCGTTTCGGGTTCAGCTCCTGTCCGCAGCGCCACACAGCGCCTCTATTGCCCGTAACACGGGGATCAAGGCCGCCAGCGGTGACATCATCCTGTTCACGGACGCCGATTGCTCACCGGCGCCGGACTGGCTCGGGCGGTTGCTGGAATCATTTGATGATCCCAAGATCGGTGCAGTGGCAGGCCGGGTAAGCGGTGATCCTGGATCGACGCTGCCCGAACTCTTCAGCATGCTCTACACCTTGCGGCTTCCCAAAGAGGCCTCGCTCCACGACCATTGGACGCCGCTTCAGGGAGGCTATCCGACCGCCAACCTCGCGGTGCGCCGGACTGTTCTGGAGAGACTCCAGGGATTCGATGAGAGCGTCGCGATTTATGGAGAGGACTACGACCTCTGCGCGCGCCTCTACGCGGCAGGATGGCGCCTGCTGTATCGACCGGAGGCTCAGGTGATCCACCACCATCGAACAACGTGGCGCGCGATTTTGCGGCAGGCCTATGGGTTCGGTCTGGGCCAGGCCTATCTGATCCATAAACATGTCACCCGCGGGCTCTGGGTGGATCTGCCGCAAGGATCAGCGACCTGGAGCCGTGCCCCGGTCGCCGGTTGGATCGATTGCGCCTCGGCTGACAAGAAATGTTTGGCGATCCTGGCTGGTTCGCTCATCGTGCCAATCGTTGGATGGCTGGTCCCTGCCTATCTGTTCTGGCTGGCCAGGCAGGCCCATCAACGGGCAGTTACCGAACCGGTCGAGGCCTCCTGGCTCACATCGTTTGGCCTGGGAGTCCTGTTGATCGCCAAATCCGGCGCCATGACCGCCGGCCGATTGGTGGGTTCCGTGAAGTATGGAACGCTCTGTTTATGACGCCGTCCATCTCGATCATCGTCTGTTCCAAGGATCGTCCCGACGACTTGATCGCGGCCATCGCCTCCATCAGAAGCTGCGATGAAGTCGGACGGCAGGCGGAGCTGATCGTCGTGGAGGAATGTCCCAAGGCGCGGGAGATTCCTGACGTTCGTTACGTGCACCTGCCGCCGCTGGGCCGTGGATTCGGCCATGCGCGCAACAGCGGCTTGAAGGCCGCCGGCGGCGACATCCTGCTGTTTATCGACGATGATTGCCGAGCCGCGCCCGGATGGGCCTCCGCTCTGCTCCGCCCCTTTCGCTCAGACCAATCGGTCCTCGGCGTGGCGGGCGCCGTGCTCGTCAAGGGCTGCGGCCCGATCGGCTATGCCGAGCATATCCTGGGATTTCCGGGCGGCGGGCTCCGCTCCCTCCATGAGGCTAGGGGGCGCACGATGCCCACGCGTCATCTGTCCACCTGTAACTGCGCCTACCGCCGTGCCGTCTTGGAGCAGATCGGTGGGTTTCCGGAGGAGACGCCATGGGGCGGGGAGGACGCCCTGGTCGCGGAGCGGATTTCGGCAATCGGTCCCTGCCTGTTTATGCCAGATGCGCAGGTCTACCATCGGACCCGCGACGGTCTGGGCAAGGTCTTCTCCTGGTTCGTCAGGCGAGGCCGCAGCGACGTCGCCACGATCCAATATCGTCTCGACCGCCTTGGCTGCGTGATTGGCCTCTTGCGCAGTTCCTGGACACTCAAATCGATCCCGGTTATCGGACTGTTGGCCGGTGCGTCAAACCGGATTTCCCTTCTGGCCCTCGTGATGCTGATCTACTATGGAGTTCTACTCCGGCGTTATCGCTTTGCTTGGCGATACTACCCCCATCGGAAGGCCCTCTGGCTGGTGCCGGTCGTCAAACTCGTCATGGATCTGGGCGCCGATGTGGGGCGGGGCATGGCCTGGGCCGCGAAGAGATCGCCCGGCCCCCTGCCATCACCGTGATCGGAAACGACCACAAGGCCATGCACAAGGCCATAATGAATCGGCCTGTTCCCGTGCTTTACGTCTCGCACCATGCCGACATCATCGGTGGGGGAGAGATCAGCCTGCTGACCTTGCTGAAGGGCCTCGACCGCGAAGTCTGGTCCCCCATCCTGGTCGTACCAGGCGAAGGCCGGGTGGCCGAATACGGTCGCGCCATGCACATTCCAACCCATGTCATGCCCATGCCCTCCTGCCGATGGCCGAACGCCGCCATGAGGGCGGGAATCAGCCTGTTGCGGCGGCTCATTGCCGACTGTCGAGCGGAGTTGGTGCACGCCAACGGATCGCGCGCCATGGTGTATGCGGCCCTGGCTCGCCGAACGACGAAAGCGCGGACCGTCTGGCATGTCCGCGTGGCGGACTCTGACGGGCTGCTGGACCGTCTGCTGGCAGCCTCCGCGGATCGCATCATCGTCAATTCCCATGCGGTCGGAAGCCGCTTCCAGTTCGTCCCGCAGGACAAGCTGGTCTGCATCCATAACGGCATCGACCCGGCGGACTATGATCCGGTTCCGGCGGCGGACCTGACATCGTTTCGCCGGAGTTATGGGATTCCCGCGGACGCTCCGGTCGTGGTCAGCGTCGGGCGCTTCGTTCCCTACAAGGGCTATCGGTTTTTGATTCAGGCGGCGCGCCGTCTGGCGGACCGCCTGCCGGAGATCCATTGGCTTCTGGTCGGCGACGGCGAGGAGCGAAGCTCGCTCGAACGTCTCGCCAAAGATCTGGGCCTTGAGCGGACCCTGCACTTTACGGGCTGGCTTTCCCGCCCGCAGCTCGCGCTCGCCGCCGGCCAGGTGTTCGTGCTGCCCTCGCTCGGCGAACATTTCGGTCGGGTGCTTCTTGAAGCCATGGCCATGCGCAAGGCGGTAGTGGCGACCAATGCCGGGGGCGCCCGGGAGATCGTGAGGGCCGGCTATACCGGCGTGCTCGTCCCGCCGTCCGATTCGCAGGCGCTGGCCGAGGCGGTGCAGGGACTGTTGGCCAACCGGCCGCTGGCCGACTATCTGGGCGCCAATGGGAGACATCGGGTGGAAACCTGTTTCACGCTCGATCGACATCTCCAGGCGGTGGGGAACCTGTACCGATCGTTGCTCTTCGGTCAACCATGACGGCTTGCAATCTCTGCGGAGGCACGGCCTGGACCGTTCTGGAGGACCTCGCGCCCACCAGGGTGGTGCGTTGTTCCTGCAAGCTGGTCTTCGTCACGCCCTTGCCCGACCGGCCGACCATCGAATCGGCCTACGGCGCCCACTATTATGAGGAATGGCAATCCCAGGACGATGAACGCCGGCGCATGTGGATCAGGCGCATGCAACTGGTGGAATCCTTATGGTCTGAGAAGGGGACGCTGTTGGATGTCGGCTGCGGCGAAGGGACATTTCTCCGGTTGGCTCGGAGCCGAGGCTGGCAGGTTGCCGGCACGGAGCTGTCGGCCTTTGCCTCCCAGGCCTCGCCTGATCTGACGATCCATCGCGGAGAGATCTGGGAAGCCGGACTTCGCTCCGGCTCGTTCGACGTGGCGACCTGCTGGCACGTCATTGAACATGTGAGAGATCCCTTGCGTCTCCTGTCCGAAGTCCTCCGGCTGCTCCGCCCAGGAGGGCTCTTGTTGCTGGCGACTCCCAACGGCCGTGATTACCTGTTCCGCCTGGCCTATCTGGTCGCAAGGGGGCGGTGGCCTCCGCTTTACGAACCGGATGAACGGGAGCTGCATCTCTATTACTTCAACGTACCCACGTTACGGGCCTTGGCGGAGAAGGCCGGGTTTCGAGACCTGACGATCGGCTACGATGAGGGGGCAGCGGTCACCACGGCTAAACGGCTGGTGGACCGGCTCGCCTATTGGTGGTATCGCGCGACCGGTCTGCATTGGGGCATGGGCCTGCAGCTCGTCGCCCGCAAGGGGAACGGGTCGTGAGCGTCTCTGGATCAGCCGGAGCGCGGCACTCGGGTCCACGATGAAATTGGGCATCGACGGGCGGGAGCTGCAAACAGGGGCGCGGACGGGGATCGGCCGTTATCTGCGGGAGGTCCTGCGGGCGCTCGATCGGAAGAAGTGGGACTGCGTCGTCTACGGCGACCGGTCCACCTCCTTGCCTGAGGATTTGGCCCACCTCCCCGTGAAGCGCCTGGCCGCCCCCTGGACATCCTGGTGGGATCAGATTACCCTCCCGGCGTCGCTTCGCAGGGACGAGGTGACGGTGTTCTTTTCCCCCTATTACAAATGCCCGTTGAGGACGCCCTGTCCCACCGTCATCACCATCCACGACTTGCTGTTTATCGGCTATCCGGGAACCCATCGCCCCATCTACGACCGCGCCATGACCGGACTGGCGACGCTCTATTCGCGGCGAGCCGCCTCCATCATCGCCGACTCGCACTACTCGAAGCACAGGATCGTCACACGGTTGCGGGTCAATCCGGGCAAGGTCCACGTGATCCCGGTCACGTTGGGATCTGAATTCAGACCGACGGCGCCCGACGACACGACGTTGCGGCGATACGGCATCGACGCGCCATACCTGCTCTGTGTCGGCAATTTCAAGCCGCACAAGAATCTGCCGCGCCTCCTTCAGGCCTACGCCGCGCTGCCTCCGGCCTTGCGCGGGCGGTATCGCCTGGTGCTGGCGGGAGGAGACGCGGCGCACCGGCCCGAGCTGGACAGGCTGGCTCTGTCTCTCGGAATCGCCAGCCACGTGCGCTTTCCCGGGCTGATCGACGATCGGGACTTGCCCATGCTGTACAGCGCCTGTTCATTGTTCGTGCTGCCCTCTCTTGAAGAGGGCTTCGGGCTGCCGGCGCTGGAGGCCATGGCCTGCGGAACGGCGGTCGTGGCGTCGAACCGCGCCTCGCTCCCAGAAGTCGTCGGCGCCGCCGCAGTCTTGTGCGATCCGACCGATAAAGAGTCGATGACCTCCGCCATGAGACGGGTGCTGGAAGACCCATCGCTTCAAGATCACCTCGGATCCAAGGGGCTCGAGCGGGCCCGACATTTCACGCCCGATCACGCGGCGGAGCGGGTCATCCAGGTGATCGAGCAGGCGGCGAGTTGGGAACATCGGAGAAAGGCCTCATGATCCGGGCGGTGACCTGCGCCTGTCGCGACAGTCTGGCTGAGATGGTGAGACTACCGTCAGGCCTCCAATTGGTGCACTGCCGAGCCTGCGATCTGTACGCTCGGCGAGAAGCCCCCGCTCCCCGGGCCTTGGAGCTTTTTTATGAACAGGAGTACACTCGGCAATTCGCCGCGGAACAGTCCGGCCCGAGAGACAACTTGCAGGCCCACGCCCTCCGGCGCATCGAGTCGCGCGCAGCGCGCTTCAGGGGTGTGTGCGACCATCGGCCTGGCGCTCGCCGCTTTCTGATCGATGTCGGCTGCGGAAACGGCCGGCTGCTCGAACTGGCCCAGCAGGCAGGATGGTCGGTGATGGGTCTTGATCCGTCCGGGGACAGGAACGGGAAGCGCCGGACTGGAGGGATCGAGATCCGGCAGGCCGCTTGGCCCCTCACGGACATCTCCGGTCACTCGGCCGATGCGATCGTGTTTCTCAATGTGCTGGACCACCTGCCTGACCCCTTCACAGCCCTTCAAGCGGCCTGGCGTGTGCTTCGTCCCGGCGGGATTCTCTATCTTCGAGTGCCCAACGGTCCCTTTCACCTCCGCCTATTGACCGGGCGGTGGAGCCGGATGTTGTCGACGATGACGGTCTTTCACCTCTATGGCTTCGGCCGGCGCTCGCTCCAGCATTTCCTGACACGAGCCGGGTTTGAACGGATCGACATCCGCACGGCCCCCTTGAGCGAGGGCGACGCCTATGCCAATGGGGAAGCGGGAGGAATGGTCCGGACGTTGGCGAAACAGGCGTTGAAGGTCGGCTACGGCCTCTCGGCCTGTCTCGGCCTCGACCGGTTGCCCTGGGGGCCGTCGATCGAAGCCCTCGCATCGAAGCCGGAGCAGGCTCACGGCGACGTGGCACACGCCGGCAATCTGGTTGACGCAGGGGACGGCGCAGGCCGATGACGATCTTCACCACTCGCTGGAGAGAACGGCTCAAGTGGGGCGAGGCGACCGTCCTGCTCGCCCTATTGACCGCGCTGTTGGTGCTCGGCCTCAGCTATTTCGTCGGCACGTACTACCAGCATGAAGTGAAGGACTACCAGCCCTTCGATTCCGAGCGCGAGCTTCAGTTGCAACAGGCCAACCCGGAGAAACGGTAACCAGACCATGTGCGGCATCTGCGGCGTCATCGGTTCCGAACCGGCGGAGTGGCTGGACCGGATGCTTCCGGCCCTGAGGCATCGCGGGCCGGACGATGAAGGGCGCTATCTGTCGCCCGGCGTGGGCATCGGCGCGCGCCGCCTCCAGGTGATCGATCCGCAAGGAGGCCATCAGCCGATGTCCAACGAGACCGGAACGGTCCGGGTCGCGCTCAACGGGGAGATCTACAACTATCGCGAACTGCAGGACGAGCTGATGCGGAAAGGACACCGCTTTTCTTCCCATTGCGACACGGAAGTGCTGGCGCACCTCTACGAAGAGGAGGGAACCGCGGGCGTCAAACGGCTGCGGGGCATGTTTGCCTTCGCCCTCTGGGACAGCGAACGCGAGACGCTCCTGCTGGCCCGAGACCGGATGGGGATCAAGCCGCTCTACTATGCGACAGGAGAAGGGGAGGCCGGCGCCCGGTTCCATTTGGCCTTCTCATCCGAACTCCCGTCATTGGCCTGTGCGCTGGACAGATCGGAGCCGGAACCGGAGGCGCTGCTCGATTATCTGACCTGGCTCTATGTCCCGAGCCCGCGGACTCTGTACCGCGGAATTGAGCATTTGCTTCCCGGTTGCCTGTTGCAGTATCGGCTCGGCCGGATCGAGATTCTCCGGTACGCGGCACTCGACGAACCGGCCGGCAAACCGACCTGGTCCTCGATGGCTGAAGCCCGCGAGCAATTCATCGAGCTGTTTCGCGACACCGTGAAGGCCCATCTGATCAGCGACGTGCCGCTGGGACTGTTCTTGTCCGGAGGGCTGGACAGTTCGGCGATCCTCGCCATGATGCGCCAGGTGACCTCCGGCACGATTCGCACCTTTTCGATCGGGTACGCGGCCCCATCCGATCAGTCCTACAATGAGCTGGCGCGGGCGCGGGCGGTCGCCAACCATTTCGACAGCGCCCATACCGAAGCGATCCTCTCCCCGGACCACGCCACGTTGCTGCCATGCCTCGCCGCCGCCATGGGCGAGCCCTTTGCCGACTCCGCGGCCATCCCGACCTATCTCGTGTCCGAAGTCGCCAAACTGTCCGTGACCGTCGCCTTGTCCGGCATCGGGGGCGACGAACTGTTCGGCGGATATCCCCGATACCTGGGCATGAGAGCGCTCGGCCCCTATCTCGGCCTGCCTCGCCCGGTACGGTCCGCTTTGTCCTCGCTCGCGACGAGGCTCTTGCCGGAAGGCACGGACGGACGGGATCAAACGGGACGGCTCAAGCGATTTCTCCGCTTTGGAACGGGCGAGCCGGTCGAACAATATCTCTCCTGGACAACCTTCATCCCGCCGGAATGGGGGACGGAAGCGTTCGAGCCGGAGTTCCTGGCCCGGATCTCCGGACATGCCCCGTCGGCCCGGTCGCGCGTCCTCTTCCAGGACTGGCCTGGCGAGACCCTGGCCGACCGGGCAATGGGCCTCGATCTCCAAACCTATTTGCCGGACGATCTGCTCCGCATGGCGGATCGTCTGAGCATGGTCCATTCACTGGAGCTCCGGGTCCCGTTTTGCGACCATCGGCTGCTGGCGTTTGCCAAGAGCCTATCCACCGCAGCGCGTTTCGACGGGTGGCATCTGAAAGGATTCTTACGGGCGGCGCTTGAGCCCTGGCTTCCGGCCTTTGTGCTGGAAGGTCCGAAACAGGGCTTCCGCGTGCCGCTCGCCCGCTGGCTCCGGGAGGACCTCCGCGAGTTGTTGCAGGATCACCTGACGGCCGCGTCCGGCCTCTTCCGGCGGATTCTGCGTCCCGCCTACGTGCAATGGCTGATGGACGAGCACCTGAGCGGGCGGCGCAACTTCACGGATCAACTCTATGCGTTGCTGATGCTTGAGGTCTGGATGGCTCGGAGAATCGAGAACCATGACTATACTGTTGCTCGCTGACGTCTCGGCCGCGCTCGTGATCGGCGGAGCCGAACGCATGTTGCGCCAGCAGGCGCTCGGATTGGCCGCAAGGGGTCACCAGGTCCACCTTGTCACCAGGGCTCCGGAAGGCGATGCCCGCCCTTTCGTCAAGATCGGGCCGGTGCAGGAACACCGCTTTGCCGTCTCGAGATCCAATGAACTGTCCTTCATCCTCTCCTCCGTGCAACGGTCGGTCGAGTGTTTCGATCGGACTGCGCGTCTCGCCAGACCGGACCTCGTGATCGTCTATCAATCGACGGCAGGCATCGGACCCTTGTTGCGACGGGCGGACGTGCCGCAGGCCTGGATCTATATGTGTCTGTCGCTGGCCCATGAAGAGTTTGTCTCCCGGGCGCCGCAGGCGGACGGACCGGCGCAACAGTTCAGGCACAGGGCGAACCGCCACGCTCGCTTCCTGGTCGAGGATTACGTCATGAACCGCTGCGCGCAGGTCGTCGTCATGAGCGAGTTCATGAAAACGCGCGTAATGGGTACGCACCGGATTCCGCCGGACAGGATCGCCCTCATCCCCGGGGCGGCGGACCACGAGCAGTTTCAGCCGCCCGAGGACCGCGTGCAAGTCCGGCGTGAGCTGGACCTACCTCTGGACCGCACGATCCTGTTCACTCTCCGCAATCTCGTGCCCCGGATGGGACTGGAGCACCTCATCGATTCGGTCTCGCTGCTCGAAGAGGAGGGGAGGGACCTGCTTCTGCTCATCGGCGGGGAGGGACCGTTGCGCCAGGCTCTTCACGACCGGATCGTGCAGCGACATCTCGCCGATCGCGTGCGGCTCCTGGGGTTTGTGCCGGAAGCACAACTGTGCCGGTATTATCAATGCGCCGATCTCGTTGTCATGCCGACTCTGGAGTTGGAAGGCTTCGGCCTCGTCACGGTCGAGGCACTCGCAGCCGGCACTCCGGTTCTCGGCACTCCGGTGGGAGCCCTGCCGGAAGTTCTCAGGCGCATCGATCCGTCTTTGGTCACGGACGGGCCCCTTGCGCCGGATCTCGCCGATGGGTTGGGGCGATTGCTCCGCCGTTTCCGAGAACTCCCGGGCGAACAGGAACGTTTGGCGAGCAAAGGCCGGCGGCTCATCGAGCAGGAGTGGAACTGGCCGAGGCAGATCGACGCCCTCGCGTCGTTGCTCGCTGAGCATGGCGGAAGCGTCTGCGCGGCAGATCGTCGCGCGGCCTGATTCAGGCGAATCACGATGGCGCCCTATTCCGTCATCCATGTCATCACCAGGTTGGACCACGGCGGCTCCGCTGAAAACACGATGCTGACCATGCTGGGCCATGACCGAAGCCATTTTCGCCCGATGCTCGTGGTCGGCGATCCGGATCGCTGGTCCGCGCAAGGGGGATTGGAAGCCACGTGGCAACAGGGACATCGGCTTAATCAGGCCGGGGCACCCTGGATCATCATCAAGGACCTCGTCCGGCATCCGAGCCCGATCCGCGATCTGAAATCGCTCTGGGCGCTCCTTTGCTTATTTCGCCGCACGAAACCGGCCATTGTCCATACCCATACGTCCAAAGCCGGCGCGCTCGGCCGGATCGCGGCCTGGCTGGCTTCCGTGCCGGTGATCGTCCATACGCCCCATGGGCATGTGTTCTACGGACACTTCAGCCGGCCGGTCTCCTGGCTGTTCCTGCAGATCGAACGAATCCTCGCCCTTGTGACCACGCACTTCATTGCGCTGACCACGGCTGAACGCGACGACCATGTCGTTCGGATGGTTGGACGGGCAGAGGATTGGTCGGTCATTCCCAGCGGGATCGACCTCGCACGCTTCCGCTCGGTTGAACCCAGACCTGATCGACGGCCGGTCCTGTTCCATTGTCCGGTCGATTCGATTCTCGTGGGAACGGTCGGCTGGCTGACCGAAGTAAAGGGCCATCGCCGGCTCATCGAAGCCTTCGCCCGGCTCGCGCCATCCAGACCCTCGTTGTTCTTAGTGATCATCGGAACCGGTGAACTGCATGATGACCTGGCGGCTCTGGCCTCGCGGCTGGACATCGGCGATCGGGTGAGGTTTCTCGGCCATCGCCACGATATCGCTGAATGCCTCGCGGCCTTGGATCTGTTCGTGTTCCCGTCTCAGAACGAGGGAATGGGCCGGGCGCTGATCGAAGCGATGGCCGCCGCGCTTCCGGTGGTGGCGACCAACGTCGGAGGCATCCCCGGGATCATCGAGCAGGGACGCACAGGCCTGCTGGTTCCGCCGGGGGATAGCCCGGCGCTGGCCGCCGCCATGGCCGAATTGCTGGACGACCCTGTGCGAGCCCAAGCCATGGGACAGGCGGCGCGCGAGAGTATCGGGGCCGAGTTCAATGCCGCCGGCATGGTCAGGGCTGTCGAGTCCGTTTATGTGAGTTGTCTCCAACCAGCCTCTTGGCCGCGGACCGCCACCAGCCCATGACGATCGAGCACGTTCGGCGTGGACAGATAAGGAAGAGACCGGCGGCAGGGTCCTGCTTCGCGTTCGGACTTTGCCTGCTCCTGGCCTTGACCTGGTCCCCACTGAACGCTGTCTCTGCGGAGGAACTGGTCCAACTCGCGGTCGCGATCCATGTGCACAGCCAAGCCAGCACCGGCGTTCTCCCGCTGGAGGCCATCGCACAGAGGGCTGAACAACTCGGGCTCGACGCCGTCATCTTCACCGAGAATTTGGCCCTTCGGTATGAATACGGGCTCCCGCCGTTCAGGACCCTGCTCCGCTATGCCAGACACTTTCCTTCCCTGATCGACTATGGCATCGAACGCTATCTCGCGGAGCTGGCAGACGTCCAATCGAGACATCCCAACATTCTGCTGATACCGGGCGTCGAAGCAGCCCCTTACGCCTATTGGACCGGCTCTCTCTGGAACGGCGATCTGACCCTGCACGACAGCCAGAAGAATCTCCTCGTGTTCGGCCTCAACGACCCGGTTCGCTATGGACAGCTTCCCGCGAACGGCAACCCGGCTTCCTATCACCTCACGGCGGAATCGATGATGGCCTTGATGCTGCCGCCTCTGCTGGTCACGCTGGCGACAGTGATGGGCATAAGGGACCGCCAGGCGCTCCGCCAAGGGCTCGCCGCTCGGCTGAGCCGGCTGAGGCTGGCTGTGATGTGCGGCCTCGCCGCAATTGGCGCGGCATTGCTCTGGACCGCCTGGCCTATCGGCCAACCTCCGTATCCCATCTATGACAGCGGGCAGGGCTACCGCCCCTATCAACAGTTCATCGATGCGGCGCGCGGCACCGGTGGATTGGTCTTTTGGTCGATGGTCGAAGCGCGCGATCATGAAACCTACTCCTTCGGGCCGTTGGGCCGGGTGACCGTGAGGACGGAGCCCCATCCGGAGGCGGTGATCCTGACCGATCGCCATACCGGCTTCGGCGGGTTGTACCAGGACGTGCATCGCGCGGTTCAGCCGGGGCAGGTCTGGGACCAGGCCATCGAGCTGTTCCTCCGCGGCGAACGGCCGCAACCGCCCGTGATGCTCGGCGAGATCGCCTTTCACAGCCTGGACCAGGCCGGGAAGGATCTGGATCAGGTGCTGTCGATTGTTTCCGTTCACGGCCGGACGCCGGACGACCTGTTGGAGGCTATCCGGACAGGCCGACTCTATGCCGTCGAGCGTCGGAAGAAAGAGTTTGCTCTCCGTCTGGAAACCTTTCGGGTAGAATGCGACGCGGGTCGCCGAAGCGCCTCTGTAGGAGAGATCCTTGACCCGGAAGGCCATCGCGATATGGTGATTCGAGCGTCCGTCTCGACCACGGATCGGCAAGCCCACCACATCACCGCTACCCTCATTCGCTCCGGCGAGACGCTGACACGGTTCTCCGGGACGACCCCGCTGACCATCGAGATCCCGGACAAGACCGTGCCGGCCGGCCAATGGTTGGCCTATCGCCTGCTGGTGGAAGGGGAGGGGGAGCTCGTCAGCAATCCCGTCTTCGTCGGGCCCATGCCACCCCTACCGTCCGATCAGCTCACTGCCGCCGTCGTCCGAGAGACACGTCCGTGAAGGTCACGATCCATCAACCGCAATTCCTCCCCTGGCTGGGCTATCTGGAGAAGATCGCGCGGGCAGACCTCTTCGTGGTGCTGGATCAGGTGCAATTCAAGAAGCAGGAATGGCAGAACCGCAACCGAATCAGGACCGCCCATGAATGGCAATGGCTGACGGTTCCCGTGCACCAGCGGTTCGGCCAACGCATCAACGAGGTGCATGTCAACCGGCAGGTCGATTGGCGGCGCCGACACCTGCGCGCCTTGGCCCTGCACTACGCAAAGGCGCCCTATCGAGACCTGGCGCTCGCCGGGCTTCGGCGTCTCTATGAGACAGATTGGGAGCGGCTGGTCGATCTCAACCTCGCAGTCATCCGCTGGCTGCTGGAGACCTTTCAGATCATGACGCCGGTCCGATTGGCGTCCGAGCTGTCCCTCCGGGACCAGCCGACGGATCGATTGATCGACATCTGCCGCGCAGTGGGCGCGGCCACGTACCTGGCTGGACCAGGAGCCGAACAATATCTGGATCGCCCGCGATTCGAGACCTCCGGCTTCCGGCTGGAGCTGCAACGGTTCCAGCACCCGGTCTATATCCAGTGCTACGACCCGTTCATTCCCGGCATGAGCGCGCTGGACCTGCTGATGATGGAAGGCCCGTCCGGGTTCCGCAGGCTGGTGATCGAAGAATCGGCAAACGGACGCATTGTGTGCGCGTGACGATGCGGCTCGGTTCGGTCGGACCGGACGGAGGGGAGACGTCTTATCGATGACCGCCTCGCGGATTCTCAGGCCCGCTCAAGACCGGTCGGGCGCCATGCGGCTCCTGGCCATCGGCGCGCACCCGGACGACATCGAGGCCGGCTGCGGCGGGACCCTGATCAAGTACGCCAGGAACGGCCATCGCGTGTTTTTAATGGTCATGACGGAAGGGGAGTTGGGCGCCTCGCGCGGCATCCGCCGCCGGGAACAACGTCTGGCGGCCAAGGTCCTGTGCGCGGAGCAACTGTACTGGGGCGGATACCGCGACACCCAATTGCCGTCCGGCCGCCGCCTGATCCAGAAACTCGAACGGATCGTGAAGGCCATTCAACCCCATTTCATCTTCGTCCATTACTTCGACGACACCCATCAGGATCACCGGCACCTGGCCGAAAGCACGATCACGGCTACCCGCTACACCAAGAACGTGCTGTTCTACGAGGGGCCGACGACGCAACATTTTTCTCCGACGGTTTTCGTGGACATCGACGAAGTGCTGGACGACAAGCTCGCGTCGATCCGCGCCCACGCATCGCAGGTCGCCAAGACCAACATCGAAGGCCTATCGATCGTCGATATCATCCGGTCGGCAGCGCACTTCCGCGGCATCCAAGGGCGCGTACGCAACGCGGAGGGGTTCGTGCCGCTCAGACTGTTCATCAATGTGTAGTCTGCGCATCGGGAGCATGCGATGATTCCCCACTCCAAACCCTGCATTGAACCGGTTGACGAACAGGCCGTGCTCGACGTGCTGCGCTCCGGCCAGATTGCGCAGGGTCCCGCAGTCGCGCGCTTCGAACAGGCGATGGCGGAATATCTCGGCCTCCAGGGAGGCGTGGCGGTCAATTCCGGCACGATGGCGCTCGAGCTGGCGCTGCGCGCGCTTCATATCGGCGAGCATGACGAAGTGATCCTGCCCAGCTATGTCTGCTCGGCGCCCTGGCAGGCCATCACGCGCGTCGGGGCCAGGCCCGTCTTGGCCGACATCGATCCCGAGACCTTGAATATCGATCCGGCCTCCGCGCGGCGGGCGCTCACGACGAAGACGAGAGCCATCCTCGTGCCGCATCTGTTCGGCCTGCCGGCCGATCTCGAAGCCCTGCAACAGTTGGACGTACCGCTGATCGAAGACTGTGCCCACACGCTCGGAGCAACGGTGGCAGGCCGACCGGTCGGGTCCGTCGGGACGCTGACGGTTTGCTCATTCTACGCCACCAAGCTCCTGTGCGCCGGTGAGGGGGGCATGATCCTGTCCAATGACAGCGCCCTGCTCGATCGTGTCCGCCAGTTCCGCGAATACGACGAGCGTCCTGTGCTGACGTTGGGGTCGTCCAACCTCAAGATGTCGGATCTCCATGCGGCGCTGGGCCGGGCGCAACTGGCTCGTCTCCCCGCATTCATCGCCAGGCGACGCCGGATTGCGGAGGTCTATCGGCAGACCTTGGCAGAGACTCGGGCCGGTAAGGGGCTGATCGGCCCGTCGGTGCCGTCCGCCCGCACGCACGTCTACTTTCGGTACGTCGTGCGTCTAAAGGCCGAAGGCCCGTGGGGAAGTTCGGCCGCGACGGTTGATCCGACAGACTCGCTGCTGGCTCGCTTTCATGCCGCGGGGCTTCAGGCACGTCGCCCCGTGTTTCGCCCCCTGCACCAATACCTGGGCCACAAGGGCTTTCCCGCCAGCGAGGAAGCCTCCCGCACCGCGCTGTCGCTTCCCATTTATCCGTCGATGACCGAGGAAGACCTGCAATGTTGTCTTGCAACAATCCAGGAGGCTTGTGGTGAGGTCGCTCGAACTTGATCCGGCCCTCGCTCCTCCCGCCAGGATATTCCAGTGGACCGGCGCCGCGGGCCTCTCCGGATTGGCGCTCACCGCTCTCTTGCTGACGCCCACCGTCCAAGGGTGGTTCATCGAGCAGGGGGAACGGTGGCTCCACATTCTGCTGCTCTCCTTTTGGACCAGCATCGCCCTGACTCCCATCGCGGCCTGGGCCGGGCATCGGTGGGGACTGGTGGACGTGCCAGCCGCCCGCAAGATTCACCGCCATGCCACGCCGCGGACAGGGGGCGTGGCCGTGTATTTGGCTCTGGTGCTCGCTCTGCTGATGAACTCGATCCTGGCCGGATGGATGGCGGCGCTCCTGATCGCCGGCTCGTTGTTGTTCGTGGTCGGCCTGTTTGACGACGCCCGCGAAGTACCGGCCAGGTTCAAGTTGTTCTCCCACATTCTGGCAGCCGGGCTCGTGACTGCCTCCGGCAAGGTGCTGACCCTGTTTCCGGCCTCGCCGATGGGAGATGCCGCCAACCTGGCGCTCACCTTGTTGTGGATCGTCGGCATCACGAGCGCGTTCAACTTTTTCGACGGCATGGACGGCTTGGCCGCCGGCCTCGCGGTGCTGATCGCCGGCTTCATGGGCTTTGTGGCTTTCGATACCGATCAGGCCGGATTGGGCTGGCTCGCCGTGGGCATCGTCGGCGCCTGCCTCGGGTTTCTTCCGTACAATTTCCGTCCTGGCCGCCAGGCCGTCATCTTTCTCGGCGACTGCGGCTCGACCTTCCTGGGCTTCACCCTGGCCTGCCTGGCGGTCACGGGCCACTGGGCGGACCAAAATCCCATCGTGTCCTTCAGCAACCCGTTGCTGATCTTCGGCGTGCTGATCTATGACATGGTCCACATCACGATCGCGCGCATCGCCACGGGGAAGGTGACATCGCTACGCTCGTGGCTGGAATACGTCGGGAAGGATCACCTCCATCACCGCCTCGAGCGGGTTCTGGGCAGCCGTGTCGCCAGCGTGCTCTTCATCTACAGCCTCACCATCTCCTTGGGCATCGCCGCCATCGTGCTCCGGAAGGCCGACACCACCGAAGCGCTGCTGTTACTGGCCCAAGCGACCATGATCATCCTCATGGTCACCGTGCTGGAGCAGCGGGGTAATCGTTAGCCCGAAGACGACAAGCGTCAATCGTCACTCGTCAATGGTCATTCGTGAACATCAAGGACACAGGTCCGAAACGGTTGACGGTTGACGATTGACGGTTGACCTTTGACGCATGACGTTCCATCCCGCGTCCTGTTACAATCGCCTCCATGGTTCAGACCGTTGAATGGAAAGACGGCGCCGTCCGCCTGCTGGATCAAACCAAGCTCCCGCTCCATGTCGAATTTCTGGATTGCCGCGATTATTTTGCAGTCGCGCAGGCGATACGAGAACTCCGTGTGCGCGGCGCTCCCGCCATCGGCATCACGGCCGCGATGGGAGTGGCTCTGGGGGCCCAGGCCCTTGTTGCTACCGACTTTGACCGCTTCAAAGCGGAGCTCTGGACCATTTGCGACCATCTGGCTGCAACGAGACCGACCGCCGTAAACCTCTTCTGGGCCATCGAGCGGATGAAGCGGGTCGTGGACCGGCATCAGGGCAGCCCCATCCCCGAGATCAAAATGGCCTTGATCGATGAAGCTCAAGCGATCCTTCAAGAAGATATCCGGATGTGCCGTTCTATCGGGTATCATGGCGCATTACTGATCAAGAACGATCAGACGATCCTGACCCATTGCAACGCCGGCGCGCTCGCGACCGGCGGCTACGGGACCGCGCTGGGGGTCGTGCGCGCGGCCTGGGAACAGGGGAAAAAGATCCGCGTGATCGCCGGCGAAACCAGACCGGTTCTGCAAGGAGCCAGGCTCACGGCCTGGGAACTGATGCAGGACGGGATTCCCGTTACCTTGATCACCGACAATATGGCCGGCGCCCTGATGAAACAGGGCAAAATTCACGTATGTATCGTCGGCGCCGACCGGATCTCCGCGAACGGCGATGTCGCCAACAAAATCGGGACATACTCTGTCGCAGTGCTGGCCAGAGCCCACGGCATTCCGTTTTACGTCGCGGCGCCGTCCTCCACCATCGACCTGAACACCATTTCCGGTGACAAGATTCCAATTGAAGAACGGAGCTCTGAAGAGGTGCGCACTGCGCTTGGCAGCACCCACCTCGCGCCGCCCGAGGTCGAGGTCTACAACCCCGCCTTCGACGTCACACCGGCTGATCTCATCACCGGCATCATCACGGAGCGGGGAGTGGTGGAACCCGCACGGCTCTCTCTTTAATCAGCCGTCACCACAAGGACTGGAATTACGTCTCAATCGGATGTATCCTCTGGCTCCCCCCGAGGCCCGGCTCCATGTCGAAGAAAATACTGATCGTCGACGACGATCCGGATATTTCCAGCGGGTTGAAGAGCCGCCTCTCGTGGCTTGGATACGATACCGCTACGGCAATGGACGGAGCGGAGGCCCTCAAGGAAGTCGAATCCTCACGCCCTCATGTCGTCCTTTTGGATCTCGAATTGCCGGGCCTGTCAGGCCTGGACCTCCTGAAGAAACTCCACAGTGACTGCAGGCCACTGTCGGGCTCCGCAAATGGACGGCAAGCATCTCCTCGCCCCGCCGTCATCATGATGACGGCGTTCGGGACGATTCCCCGGGCCGTCGAAGCCGTTAAAATGGGCGCCTACGATTTCATCACCAAGCCGTTCGAAATAGACCACTTGGTGCTGGTGATTCAAAAAGCACTTGAACATGAGCAATTGCGTCAGGAAGTCCGGTTCCTGCGAACCGAAGTGGATACGCGTTACCGGCTCATAGTCGGGCCAAGTCCCAAGATGCGGATGGTCGTCGAGACGGCCGAACGAGTGGCCGGAACCGACATCGTAACCTTGCTGCTTGGGGAAACCGGGACCGGTAAAGAAGTGCTGGCTCGTGCGATCCACCAGTGGAGCGCGCGGCGGGATCGTCCGTTTGTGGTGATCAATTGCGCCGCCCTGCCCGAGACCCTCCTGGAAAACGAGTTGTTCGGCCATGAAAAGGGCGCCTACACGGGGGCCACCGGCCCGCACGAGGGCAAGGTCGAGGCGGCCCAGGGAGGCACCCTGTTTCTCGACGAAGTCGGCGAGATGCCGCTCTCCTTACAGGCGAAGTTCTTGCGGCTGTTGCAGGATCGGGAATTTCACCGCGTGGGAGGAACCCGCCTCGTCAAGGTGGACATACGAGTCCTGGCTGCGACGAACAAGGCGCTTGCGGCGGAGGTCAAGGCCGGCACGTTTCGAGAAGACCTCTTCTATCGGCTGAACGTCGTGCCGATTACGTTGCCGCCGCTGCGCCATCGGCGCGAGGACATTCCGGTCCTGGTGGAGCACATTTTTGCCCGCGAAGCCGGGCGGACAGGCGGGCTCCCGAAGCAGCTCACGTCCGACGCGATGGCCGCGGTCATGACCTACAAGTGGCCGGGGAACGTCCGGGAGCTGGAGAACGTCCTTGCCCGGGCCGTGATCTTGTCCGACCGTCAGGAGATCGGACCGGTTCAGCTCGCGCTCGGCGGAACCAGCGGGGAGGGCGGCCCGTTCCCATTCATCAGTGAGACGGAAGAGTTACCGTACCACAACTTGATCGAAGCCTACAGCCGGTACTTGATCCTTGAAGCCCTCAACCGGACGAGCGGGAATCAAACCAAGGCGGCGGAATTGCTGCGCCTCCAGCGGACGTACCTCACGAAGCTCCTCAGACACAAGAACATTCCGTCCTATTCGTCCGACTCATAGCCCTCCAAGCCTTCGACCCATCCGCGCCGCCAGCAACCGATGTCCTTCGTCAGATCCCGACCCCCTTATCTGAATGGCGAGGAATGGTCACCGTAAAGCGACTGCCACGACCGACGGCGCTTTCGACCGCAATGTGTCCATGATGCAGTTCAACCAGATGTTTGGTGATGGACAAACCCAACCCGGATCCCCGGACCTGCGTGGCCGAGGATGGGGTGCGATAGAAGGGGAGAAAGATCGAGTCCAAGTCCTGGACGGCGATGCCGCAGCCCGTGTCCTCCACCGAAAAGACCACGCACTCGCCATGGTCTTCCAGTATGCGGACGATGATGTGTCCTCCGGGCTCCGTGAATTTGAGGGCGTTGTGTACCAGGTTCGTGAGGACGCGAACCAGCTTGTCGCGATCGACCGACACCTCCGGCATGGACAGCGGCACATCCAACCTGACATCCACCCTCTTCTCGACGGCAAAATGCCGGAGCGTCGCCATGGCGTCGGCCACCAGATCCAGAGGATGCACGGCAGTGAGAGACAACGCCCACCGGCCGGCCTGGAGGCGTGACAAGTCCAGGAGATCGTCAATCATGCGGCGCAGTCGCTCCAGATTCCCCTGTACCCTCTCAAGCGACAAGCGTTGTTTCTGGTCCAAGGTTCCGTCCACCCCGTCAAGCAGATTTTCGAGGTGGACCTTCATCGAGGTTAGTGGGGTCCGCAGCTCATGCGACACGTTCGACAATAAGGAGGTTTTAAGTTGATCCAGTTGCTGCAACCGCTCGTTGGCTTGCCGGAGTTCACGGGTGCGGGCTTCAATCCGCTCCTCCAACGTCTGCAACAGCTCCCGCAAGGCGCCGTCGCGTTCCTGCAGCGAACGGGCCATTACATTGAAACTCTCCGAAAGATCCCCGACTTCATCGGCGGAGGGCGTTGCGAGCGAGGCGGAATAATCCCCGCGTGAGATTTGCCGAGCGGCGTCACGCAATGCCACGAGCGGTTGAGTCAGCCGGTGCGACAGGAAGGCAACCGCCGCAATCCCGCCGCCCATGATCAGGAGCGTGAGCCAGGCAAGCTCCGACAGCAATCCGCGAAGCAGCCGTTGAGGATTTTTTGCCGATAGGCCGATCTGGATTAATCCCAACGGATGATCGACACTCCGCGACCGTGGACCACCGAGGATCACTTGTTCATCTTGGGCCAGCCCGAACGTCAAATCCGGCGGAGACCGGCCCGGATCGCGCCTGATCGGGAAGAGCACGTCGTAATGCAGCGCATCACCGCGGAACAGGACGTCCCAGAAGCCGGGGTTCGGAGCCGGCAAGAGCTGTCCTTCACGAAGAAAGAAGGCGGAGACCGACGGGCCTTCGCTACGGCTGGACTCAAGCAGATTGCGTCGTTCTGCGGACACGCGAGGCAATGGTACGGACCACGGCTCCTGATTCGTCCCGAGCGTCCAGACGGCCTTTCCGCGGACGACCAACGGCTCTCCATCCATTTCCGCGATGAGGACATAAGCCACATCGGGATCGATCAAGGCCCCTTCGACCAACTGTTCCAATCGCGGCAGATCCCTCGCAATGACGCTGTACCGACCGGACCCCGCGATGGTCTCGGCCAACAACGTCCCGTTTCGCAATAGCCCCTGCGTGGTCATCTGCGCCAACCGGTCCGAGAAAAACCATCCGACGGCCGCGCACGCCAGCACCAGCACGGCTCCCGCCAGGACGATCAGTTTAAAGGTCCATGACCGGAAGCGTGAGAGGCGAGCGGAGGAGAGGCCATCCCTGGCCTGAACCGTGGGATGAATGGTTTCCATACTTGACCGTGGATGAAAACCAGGATGCTACCGGTTGCGATGCTGGGCCGTCGCACCAGGCCCGCCGAACAAGACCGAGGCCGTCCGGACGACCGCCTGATCGACCGGCGACTCAAGATACTCTGCCGTATTGAGGTTCACCGCCAGTTCGGGACGATCTGGAGGCACCAATAATCGCGAACGATTCCGTTGGCTTTTGAGCAGATCCCGTGCCAGGCGGCCGGCTTGCTCGCCGATCCGGCGCGGATCGACGAATAGGGCGCCCAAGGCCCCCTGTTGCGCGGTAGCCGAGGAAAATCCGAACACGGGAATCGCGGCATCCATCGACGTTTGAAGCAGGAACGCCAGCGATTCCTCGCTGATCACCGTCGGGTCTTGAATCAACCACAGCAGATCGATGGACGCGATCAGCCCACGCGCCCGATCCGGCACGTCGCGGGGACCGGCAACCTGCGCGACGGCGAGGTCGAGCCCCATGCGCGCCGCCTGTTTTTGCGCATCCGTGACGAAGGAATCAATGCGTGGATCGCCGTAGAGCAGCCCGATCCGGCTGGCGGCAGGGACGAGCTTTCGAATCGCGGTTAATTGGGCTTCCGGAGAGAGTCTCGTGACGATGCCGACCATATTGTCAGCCGGAAGGCCATGCACTTCAGGATTGAGCACCAGGCAGAACACCACCGGGGAGTCGGGAAGCTCAACCTTGGCCAGTAAGGCGGCCTTCAACCCGACCGCAAAGACCAGATCAGGATTCGACGCGCGAACCCGCCGCCCGAGTGCGCGTGGATCGACGTCGGCTGAATCGACCACGACTTCTTTCAGCGAAGTCTGCCGCGGAACCGAGGATTGAAACCCCTCGACCGCCTGGGTATAGAACAGTTGCTCCGACGACTTCAGGATAACAATGTCCCCGGCGTACGCGTACCCGCTTGTCGCAAAGCACAACGAGGCCAACCCCCAGGCGCTTACTAATGCCATCAGAGACCTCATGGCGACGTTATCCTATCACCGACGTAATTGAGGGCCTAGCTAGGCCTCTCACAGCCGCAACGTCAGCCAACCCATCACCCGGCTGCTTATGACATCCCCCAGCGGATGTTCCCGATGCTGATCGTTCAACGCATTGTAGACGGAGACCGCCATTTCCGCCTTCCGATGCCAAAATCGATATCCGGCCCAGAGATTCACCAGGGTATAGGACGGAAGTTGTTCCGCCGGAACCGCAGAAGCCGGGATGATCCCAAAGTTCGCGAGGGTGGAAAGCTCGGCCCGGACGGGATAAGTGGCCGAGCTGACATAGTGCACCACCGCGCTGAGATTGACACCGTTCTCCCAATCGGCCGTCACGCCCGCATTGGCGGCATGGCGCGGCCCTCCTCGCCGGATGATATCCGTGAACGACTGGTTGATGTCCTGATAAGCATAGGTGGCGAACCCGCGCAGCCAAGAGGCGACCAAGATTTCGAGGCCGACTTCCGCTCCTCGGATATCGGCCACCCCCGGCTGGTTCCGCCATTCTGCCATCCCGGGACCGCTATCGACCGCCGTGATGAGCTTGGAAATATGATTATGAAAGATGGCGGCGCGGGCCCTCAGCCGATGGTGAAAGTACCAGCCCTGGTACTCGGCTTCGTAAGACGTGATCTGCTCAGGATCGGCCTGCGACGTGCCGCGCAGGACATCTGTGGACGAGAATCCGAACAGCGTCGTCGTCGTCAAGACCTCATGGTTCGCCTCGACAAGGGTCGGTGGGCGATAAGCGACCGAGCCGGACAATCTGAAGGTATGGTCTTTGGCTGGCGCATAGAACAACGCCACCCGAGGGCTGTACGTTGGATTAATCCCCGATTGCAGGTCCATCCGCACGCCGCCCACCACCCAGAACTTCTCATGGGGGCGCCACTCGTCCTGCACATAGAGGCCGAAGCGATGTTCTTGTCCGTACTGGAACACCTCAGTGCCCGACAGGGTGTTGTAGCGGTAATTGGCGCCGAGGCTCAGGCGGTGCGTGGTGAAAATCCACGCAGTGTATTGGGAGACAACATCATAGGAGTTGGTCAGAAACGGAATGCCCGTCGTACGCCCGAACCGATCGGACACGGTGAAGATCGGCGCAAGGACCGGATAGGAGCCGTTATTGATCGTCAAATCTTGTTGATTCCAAAACGCCCGAATGAAGAAGTCCGGCCGTTCGTAACTCACGCGGGCATAGCTGATCGTATTCGGACTGTCCACCCGCAGGAAGTCTCCTGAGGCCAAGTCCATCCGGTTGGTATCGACGACCCCGCCCTCGATCCTGATCATGGCGTCCTGGTTCGGATGATAATTAATCAGCCCGTTGAATCGGGATGTGCGCAGGGCCAAGGCGTTTCGATCGCGCCATTGGCTGTTCTGATCGTGGCCAAGGGAGAGACGATACCCGATCTGCTCGTGGCGGTTGGCGTAGACGGCTGCGCTTCGGATCGTGGCGAATTCGCCGGCTCCAGCTTGGATCGTCGCGCCCCTCATCTCCTCCGGCGATTTGGTAATGATGTTCACCACTCCGTCGAAGGCGTTGAATCCGTAGACGGCCGCCGCCGGTCCCTTCACCACCTCGATCTGTTTGATTTCGACCAGCGAGACCGGCAGCGTTTTCCAGGGGATGACGCCCTGTGCATCGATGTAGGCGGAGCGTCCATCGATGAGCAAGAGGATCTTGTTGGCAAACAGTTGATTGTTGCCCCTTGCGCTGACGGCGAATTCTCCGCCGCTTAACTCCATGACCGACATGCCGGGTACGCGCCGGAGCAGGGTAGGAATGTCTGTCGCCCCGGACTGGCGAATGTCTTCCGCCGTGATGACGTAGACGTTGGACGGCGCTTCGGAAATCGGCTGTTCCTTCCACATCGGGGTCACGACCGTCTCCTCTTTAAGAAAATCGATCTCCTGGCGAATCTCATCGGCCAGCAGCGAGGACCGTTCCGGCACGGCAACCCTGGTTTCGGCGGAGCAAGGATCGGGCCAACAACATAACATCAGGCTTGTCAGGGGAGTGACCACAGACACAGTAATGACCAGGTGTGTTTGTATCGCACGGACCCTCAAAGGAGACGCAGGGCAACCCGAAGCCGAGTTTCGTGGCCGCTGTCCATAGAATCGGAAATGATTCAGCATTGAATCAGTTTGGATTCACCCTCGGCGAAATTACACGTATTTGCTGCCCGCCCATCGCCTTGCCGACTGCCCGCCGGAACTCGCAACTACGCTTCTACAGCGCATTCTCAAAATAATACGTACATTTTACCATCCCCACACTCCTGAGGCATACAGCTTGCTTCGAGTCTCTGCCAAAGATCCGTGGGCGATGTGGGCGTGAAGCTTACGAAGTTATGTTGAATGGGATCAACCCTCTTCTCGGAAAGACATCCTATCCGTGACTCTTTCGCTCGCGGACGGCAAGGATCCGTGCCAGAGAGTGAAGGCGAGGATGATCTTGAAGGGCTTCAGGCGGAATCCATCTTGGAACTTCCTGTCAAGCACGAGCCTATTGGCTTGGACCCTGGCCATGCATACAGGATGTGCATGGCATGCTGAATCAGCGGATCACCTGTGGGGACCAACGGTCTTCCGTGTCGCGGGCCCGCCTGAGAGCCAAGCCTTTCTTGCGGAACAAGTCTGGCTGCCGCTGTTGGTTGAAGGTGGAAAACGGTGGGGGATCACCATCGGCTACTTTAGCAAGCTCCTGAGTCTTCCGATGGCCCTGCAGAGCCCAGATGCCACCGCGCAACCAAGACATCCGTTTTCATGGCATTCCCCGGCAGCGATCCCAATCGGAGACTGGAGAATCAGCCCCTTCTATCTCTCGATCGAACGTGAAGTTGAGGCCGAATTCGTGGCGAAACTGGTCATTGGCCTCCAACTCTCAGCCAGCTTCGACAAGGAAGGGTCGAATCTCACCGTCGGTGCGTCACGAACCACCGGTTTTTGGCCACATCCCGATGCGGTCTATCTCTTGGAATTTTGCGGAACCCACCCGCTCGCGCTGCAATTTCTTGTCTGCGATGAGAAGCAGAACGCCTCAATTGATCGGTGCTTAGAGGAGGTTTTCCGATGACTGCCTTCACGTGTCTCCGGATAGTACCAGTCCTCGGCTTGATCGCGTCCGTCTGCGGATCATACGGCTGCAAGGACTATCTCGTCGTCACCACCGCCACGAAGTTCGGGCTGGAGGTCTCGCAGGTGGCCAAAGAGCCTCCCAAGGTCGTAATCGGCTACAAACGCGAGGAAACCGCCATCATCCCAGCCGAACACCGGAATGCAACGGACGACACCATAAAACCAGACGGCACTCATAACACCGATACCTACTCAGTCCTCGCCGAGTTTTGCGTGATGGCAAATCCCTCCCTGTGGGACTTCTTCCAGGGGCTCTCGCCGACCAGTCGCAACGTGCCGGACGGGTTGCAAATTCGGTCATTCTTCGCGACCGGGATGGCGGCAAATAAGGCCGCCGATAGAGTCGAGACACGACACTATTTTCGAGACAACGTTCTCGAACGAACAATCGACAAGCGCAAAGAGAAACGGTGTCTCTAGCCGATATTGATTGCAGAAAGGAATGATGCCATGCGGCTCTCATGCCAGCGCGCACATCGATGGTTACTCATGCTGGGTCCACTGCTGATGACGGCTGGTTGCAACCCTTCCATTTACTTTTCTACCGGCACCACGGTGGGCCTTGAAGCCACTCCACCGACCGGCGAGACGCCCCCAGCCATCACATTTGGTTACAAAAGAGCAGAGTTGGCATTGGTCCCGGTGGTCGAGTTTAACCCGCCGTCCGATGGTCAGGCCAAGCTCACAGCCAAATCATCCGATCTCGGCTGTTCAGAAACCAAGAATGACGCCAAGCCTCACAACCAGACGGGAACCGCCGATACAGGGGGCTCGGGTGATGGCAAGGCGCAACCCCGGCAGACAACAAAGGTCGACGCCTTCTCCGTGTTGGCTGTCTTTCATTTGGCCGTGAACTGGTTCGGGCCGGCCCAGATTGAGCAGCACTTTGCAACCGGCTGCGCGGCGAGAAACCTCATTCATGGATTGACGGAAGAGGAAGAAGACAAGAGGCTTGCGGAGGAAGCGAGGCAGAACCTCAAGGAAGCTGAGGAATTGGTCAAAACCACCACAGAAGGAGCCCAACGGCTCAAGAAACACGCCGAAAAACTTGAAAATGATGCTCGGGAGCTCAAGAAGAAAATTGAAGATGATGCAGGCAAGCTTGCGGGCGAATCCACACAGAAAGAAAAAGAAACACGAGAGAAGAAGCTCAGAGAGTCGGGCGAGAAAGCGAAAGAATGGCAACAAACAGCGGAAAGGCTTAAATCAGAGTTGAACGGTATTAATCGCCTTGAAGAAGCCAAAGACAAGGCCGAGAGCGCTCAACACAAGGCCGAACAGGCAATGAACACAGAAGAGGTTCGTCCCGGCGCCAAACAGACTAAGGAAAGCGCAGAGAAGCTAGTCAGTAATCTCAAAGGCAGTGCGCCGGACGTGGCGGCTCTGATCAAGGATGCGCAGGACACACTCGAAAACGTCCTTACACTCCTCGATCAGGTCAAGGCTAAGGTGCCAGCCAAAGGCACCTCATAGGGGGCGACGGAATATATTCGTTATCAATGCTCATCAAGACCTGAACAGAAAGATAAGAGGGGATACCCCCATGTGGAAGAAACTCTCCATCCTTTGTTGGCTTGTCCTCCCATGCGCCCTGTTCAGCCCGATGCCTGCCTATCCAGGTCATCCACACGTGCAAGAGAATCCTCACGCAGCCCCATGGATCGGCATCGCGCTGTCGGGCGGAGGGATCCGTGCCGCGGCCTTTTCGCACGGGGTCATGCTGGAATTGCGAAAACTGTGCTTGCTTAGATCTCCGCAAGATTCCACAGAAGCAGACAACCACAATGACCACGACACCCCTTCAACGCAATTCTCTCTCTATTACCTCGAAGAGACGGACTACTCGGATGACGACCGTTCGAACCCCTGCGGTCGACACGGAGGCGCCTCTTTCTTGGATAACACCCATTTCCTGTCCGGGGTGTCCGGCGGAGCCATCACCGCCGCCTACTATAAAACCCATCCGGAACGCGTGACCGAATTCGGCCAGTTGCTCAAGGACGCGCGATTGGCGAGTGAACTCTTCTCCGGCAAGAAGAAGACACCCATTTGGCGTCCTCCGGTGATGCTCCTCGCCTCATTGTTCGACACGGTCTTTCAGACCTTTAAGCTCCCAATCATCCCGATCCCTGAGATAGAGGTGGCTCCGTTTGCCACGATGTGGCTCTATGACGGCTTGTTCGAGAGCGAACAGTTGACGCAGGTGTATAACGATCTGTTCCTGGAGGACTATACGTTCGGCGAGCTCGAAAAGCAGACCCACCGTCCCGAGACGCTGACAGAGTCCTTGTTCGGCCACGCGGCCAATACGAAGCGGAATGCCATCGGACGCGCTCACCTGTTGATTCATGCCACCGATATCGCCAACGGCAGAATCTTCACGTTCGACAAGGAGACGTTCGCCTGCCTGGGCGACGTCGAAGCCTTCCGAGACCTCGACCTGGCGGCAGCCGTAGCCGCCTCAAGCAGTCTACCAGGCGTCTTCTCCCCGATGCGGTTGAAATCGCATTTCAAGACGATCGAGGGGGCACGCATTCCCACCAACTGTCCGCTCATTCTGGGCGATCAAGTCCGATCACCTCTATTGGTGGACGGCGGCGTCAGCGACAATTTAGGCGTGACCGGACTGCTCCGAACCATTGTGGAACGGAAAAACGGGATAACCTTTCCACCTGACGAGCGGATGCTAGCAACGGGACGCGGGCTGCCCTTGAACCCAGACGAGATCGTTCGCTCATCTCGATCGACGGTATCCCAAGCTCAGACAACGGAGATCACTACGATCCAGCGGGCGAACCCGAAATCTCAAAAGGCATTCCTGCTCGTCGTCAATGCGGGAGTCAGCTCCACATCCTCGTTACCGAGGTTGGGCGGCCATCTCGACAACAGTTTTGACGTCCTCATGAGAGACCGCACCGACCTTTCCCGCGTGATCGCCGAACATCTGCTGGACAACTTCGGCTTCGGCCTCGTCGAATTGAACATGCGCGATCTCGTCAAGAACAACCGAGTCGTGACCAGAATCGTCAAGGAGGGTTTGGCGATTCAGAACAAGACGAAGTCGACGCCCGAGTCGATTCGCAAGGTCGCACAGGCCTTCGACTTCACCGAGATGGAGCGAAAGGTCCTCAGCGACCTCAATAATATCAGCTTGCTTCCCACCAAGGACGAGATCGATACCTTGATCCTGGCAGGACGGGCCGTGGTGGCGGAACTGTCGGACACCATCAAACACAGGTACGAAGAATTGGCGGATAAACGATTTGAGGCAAGCTGCGACAGCATTATCAATCCGCAACGGAGCTATTGCTGGCCAGCCAGCCTTGAGACGCCACATGTGGTCGCCAACAAGATCGGCGTCCTGCTCGACGTCCTCACCAAGACCGGCGAAGATTTTTCGCGGACCACGGCCGAGAATCGATCCGCTCAACTGGCTCAGATTAAAGAACGCCTATGGGAACTGTACAAGTATGAGACCAGGGCATTGGATCTTTTTGCACAGACTGATAACTCATTCGCGCAATTGAAACGCGACATCGCCTATGATGACTGTGTGCGGTCGGTATTCACAAACCCTCAAGCCGCTCCTAGTTGCGAACCTGAGCGGATTACAAAACATCGCTTAGGCAGCATTAACCCAACTCTTACACCGCTGGAAGCGGCTCTTGACGGCAACGTCCTGCCTAACCAGGATCGCAATGATTATCTTTCGTTACTATTCAAACAAAATGCCGACTTCAAGCAAAATGCCGACCTCGCCGAGTTGAAGAACAAGAAGCAAGAGTTGGATAATTGGGCAGCCAAATTCGCAGCACAGCTATCAACTATCGCAAATGATCCGGAGAAGCTGGGGAAGCCTCCTTGGCAGGAATCGCCTTGGTATGACTACCTCCTTGCCAGGCTCTCGATGCTGCAGGAGAAAACGATGGAAGGCTTTCATTACCTCTATCGAGGCGCCACCGCCTTTCCAGACGATACCAACCTCTCGTTCCTGCTGGGCTATTACGCCATTCACGTGAACCGCGACTTTCATGGGGGCCTGAAACACTTGTTTCAAGCCAGAGAAAAGGCCGAAGACAGAAAGAAGCGGATCGAATGGCTTCCCGTTGCTTCTCCGCAAGTGGGAGAGAAGACGGACTGGAAGATTGCCACCCAAGAGCGTTTCGCAAGAGCTGAAGACTATTTCATGCTGCAATATGCCAAGTATGTTGCCCTATCTCCGTTTCCAGTTGAAGGCCGCGCCGAGTTTGTGACTGGCGAGGAGGTGGATGCCTGGCTCAATCGTACCTTTCCTGATGGCCATGGCGGCAATGCGTTCTCGACTCTAGCCCTGCTCGCGGAGCAGACAAGAGAACGTCACAAAACGGATATAACAGTTGCGTGGTGCGGCGTGACTCACAGACTCGACAGATTGTCTCTCCCTATGGAAGTCAGGCAGGCCATCAAAGCCTTCCTCGCTCATTTTGGTCACTTCGAATGTCAACAGAACGATGACAGCCCGCTTCTCGGCGACCCCCTGCTCATTGACGAACACGTCCGTTTCCAGGATGCACCTTGTGGAGATGTGAACGACCACAACACAGTCGTGAGCATCGATTCAAGGAATGCCAAAGCGGTTTGTGAGGCATTTGCGAAGCTCCGGCACAGTGTTCGACAGCTTTTGGCTCCCAGGACCGCCTTAAACTATGCTCGGGCGCAGGCCCGGAGGATCTATGAATCTTTTTCGAAGCAAGAACAGTCTCAATCAGACCAAGAGGTTACATCCCAAGAGGTTACATCGCCTCACTACCTTTATCTCTGGCAGCGCGCTGACGTCTACGGGTTGGTCGTTCTGATCCATGCCGTTCAAAAAGATTGTCCACAGCGGGCAGAAGACGTGCGAACCGCACGGCGACTGTTTCATGTTGCTCGCGCCTCCGTTCCTGATGATCGACGGCTGAACAGGGATGCAGACGTCATCAATGGCGTAAAAACGCGGATCGACCACCTCATCACACTTACGAAGGGTCTCAGTTGCGGTAGGAATGGGGACCTGTGACGCATTTTCGAAACTGCGGACGAACTCTCTAGGATATGTGGCAAGGGATCGCACCCTGAACCAGCCATGACGGCAGAATCATCCTGCCAACCCTGCCTGAGCGCTTATGTCTTACGCCGCGGATGGCCGACGCGAAGACCGGGAAAGCGGTGGTAGTCGCAGTCCGTCGTGATCTACTCGCTTCCGCTCTTGATGGCCAGCGCGGGCAAAAAACGCTTCTGGCAAGGACAAACTGATCTGCACCGAAAACTTGTTCCAGCCGCTGCACCCTGTGTTGTATGTCTCCGGATAGCATGGCCTGGAGAGGTAGACCTCGTGCCTCTCCGTTCTCGGGTTGCAGGACCTCTTGTATCGGACTATACTGGTCATTATTCAATGATCTTGGAGATCTCTTCATGAAGCGTGCGGCTGTGTCCACGATTAAAGCAACATTCAGTGCGTGCCTGGCGAAAGTAAAAGCCGGCGAAGAGCTGTTGGTGATGGAGCGCGGCAAGCCGGTTGCTAAGTTGGTGCCGATTCCGAAAGACGCAAGTGGAGAGGCGACCGCTATGCAGTTGCGGGAGTTATCGCGTGCGGGCCTTGTGCGAGCGGGAACAGGGAAGTTGCCTCCGAACTTTTGGAAAATGGCCAGACCGCGGGACAAGAGAGGACGAGCCCTTGCGGCTCTGGTGGCTGACCGCGCCGAGGGACGGTGAAGTTCTGGGATGCCTCCGCTCTGATTCCGCTCTGCCTGCATGAGCGGCACTCGTCCGCGCTCAAACGGCTTGCCCAGGAGGATGAGGCGCTTGTCGCCTGGTGGGGATCACCGGTGGAGTGCCTTTCGGCGTTTGCCCGTCTTCGGCGGGAGGCGACGCTTAGTGAGGTCGAGGAAGAGCAAGCGGGCTTGATCTTGCGGACGATTCAAAGGACCTGGACAGAAGTGGAGCCGGCGAATGTGGTGCGCGAACAGGCGAGCCGTGTCTTACGTCTTCATCCCTTGCGAGCCGCAGACGCGCTGCAACTGGCAGCGGCATTGGTGTGGAGTCAGGGCGATCCGCTGCAGCGCGAGTTCATTTGCCTCGATCAACGGCTGAGAGAAGCGGCCCGGCGAGAGGGGTTTACTGTCTTGCCGAAAATGTGAGTAGATGGTTGGCCGGACTCTGGCCGTCGACCCACACCGCAATAAACGCACACAGCAACTCTCTTGCCTTACTCCCATCAGTTTGATATGGTTTTCCATACTATGAAGACGACCTTGAACATCGACGATACCATTATGGCTCAACTCAAGCGCGAGGCGGCCAAACAGCGCCGTACGATGTCCGAGTTGGTCGAGATGGCATTACGCCTGCTCTTTCAGACTCAGAAACCCCGGCGGCCCCTTCCTCCATTACCGTCCTTCAAGAGCGGCGGATACCTGGTGGATATCGCCGACCGTGAAGCGCTGTATCAAGCCATGGAAGGGCGGTAGTGTTCGTTGTCGATACCAATGTGCTGGTGTATGCCGCGGACGAGGATGCCCCTGGGCATGCACGTTGCCGGCAGCTCCTCGAGGAGTGGCGTTCTCAGCGGTCCGCATGGTACACCACCTGGGGTGTGCTGTATGAGTTCCTCCGAATCGCAACACATCCCCGCGTCCTGCGAATGCCATGGACCGCGAGCAAGGCTTGGACCTTTGTCGACGCCCTGCTCGGCTCGGCGGCGCTGAGTCTCTTAGTGGAAACCGACCGTCACGCCGCCATCGTCGAAGAGGTCCTCCGGGATGTTCCGCATCTTAATGGGAACGTGGTTCACGACGCCCATACGGCCATCTTGATGAAGGAACACGGCATACGCCGCATCTATACGCGCGACACCGACTTTCACCGCTTCCCATTCCTGGAGGTCATCGACCCGTTGACGATCAAGCCAGCTTGATCGATGGCGTCCACGCGGCCATTCACAGGTCCGCAGCCACAACCTTATCTCGTCTGACGACAGAGGAGACGCACAGACTATGAGCGAACTTACGCTTGCGATCATCAAACCCGACGCCGTGAAGAAGCACGTGATCGGGGACATCATCAGCCATTATGAGAAGGTCGGCCTGCAGCCGGTCGCGATCCGGATGATGCACCTGTCGAAATCCGCGGCGCAGGGGTTCTACGCGGTCCACAAGGCCCGGCCCTTCTTCGACAGCTTGACCACCTTCATGTCCTCCGGCCCGGTCGTCGTCCTGGTCCTTTCCGGGGAGAATGCCATCAAGAAGCATCGCGATTTGATGGGCGCGACCGATCCCGCCAAGGCCGACAAGGGGACCTTGCGGGCCCTCTATGGAACCAACATCGAGTATAATGCCGTCCATGGTTCCGACGGCCCCGACACGGCACAGTTCGAAATCGGCTATTTCTTCCCCGGCATGGACCTCGTCACCCGATAGAGTTTCGCCCACGCACCGCACCACGCCCAGCAGAGATCGGCAGGGAGGGCCGCTCCGTACGAGCGGAGCGGCCCCTCTCAAGCCGCACCATCATCGGAGGCGGCGTCCGCCGAGAAGGTTCTTTCCCTTGGTTGCACCCTGTCTCCTGTTGCTGACCCTGTTCATGACCGGCTGTCCGGCTCAACGGCCGACGCCAGCGACCGCCCCGGTTCCTTCCCCGGTCTCGCGAACAGCCCAGACCGAAGCCGAAGTGCGCGCGCTGGCCGAAGCCCGTTCTCATTTCGACGCGGGACGATACGGGGTGGCAGTCCGGCTGCTCCGTCACTTCCTTGAGCTGCACACCCATTCGCCGGCGATTCCCGAAGCGCGCTGGCTGCTCGGCCGCTCCTATGAAGAACTCGGGGAATGGCATGCGGCGTTGACTCAATACCGGCTGGTGGCGGCGGAGGCCACGCGCCCGCCGGGCCTCTCGCCGGCCATGAACACCCAGGTGCGCGATCGGCTGAGCCTGCTCACCAGACGGCTTGGGCGGGCGGCGCCGGGCACGGCCGGATCGATCGCGGTGTGGGTGGACCCGTCCGCGCTGCCGGAGCCGGCTCTACGCGCACAGTGGCTCACCACCTTCATTGCCGAAGGCGTAACCACGCTGGTCTTCGACGTCGGCCCCCTGGGGCCGGGCGACGTTCCCGGAAACAACCACGAGCGGCCCGGCGCTCAATCCACGCACGGAGTCTATTTCCGCACGACCTGGGCGTCTCTCAAGCGGGACCTGTTTGGAGAAATGCTGCCGCTGGCCCGTGATCTCGGCCTCACGGTCTTCGCCTCGATGGACATCACCACGATTCCCTGGCTCGATCCGACACTGGGCTGGACGACGTATGTCTATGACGACCACACGCGCCAGCTCGTGCCCAGCACGGCCTTCGATCCGTTGCACCCGGCCATCCAGGAGTATTTGACGGGACTGTTGACCGACCTGGCCCGGCTGCAAATCGACGGACTCTTTCTCCGCGTGGGGGAACGCACCGGCCCCCGCTACCATGTCAGCGGCCGCGGGCTCGATCAGTTCGGCTCCCAACTGCCGGCCAATCTCGATCCGAAAACCATCTTGATCGTCGGCCGCAGTCTCCCGCCATCCGGTTCTGGCTCGCCCTCCGCCCCGCAGCCGGCTCCCGCGACTCCCCCAGACCAGGCGGCCATCTTCTGGCGATGGGCTGGGTGGCAGGCGCGTGAGCGTCTGGCCATGCTGTTGGCCCTCCGTGCGTCGCTCCGCCGCTATCAGAGCGGCCTCCAGGTCGTCGTGGCGCTTCACGATACGGCGGTGACCAAGCCGCTCGACGCCTTGATCGACCACGGCGAGGATCTGTTGGAAACGACGACCCGCGGCCTGCCGGTGGCGCTTCCCTTCCCCTCGTCACGGACTCTGTTGGCTTCCGCCGATCCCGATGAAGGCTGGCGGCTCGAATACCTCAGCCGGTTGGTCAATGTGATCGGCTCGCCCGAACGGATCTGGATCATCGTCCCGGTCGCGGCGCCGGACCGCGCGAGCGTCGTTCGCGAACTGCACACCTCCGTCGTGGAATTCGCCCGCACGAGAGGCTTGAATGTGCTGTTCGTTCCGCAGCCGCCACGAGGCCGGTGATTTCTTGACAAACGGGGAGGGCTGCACTACGATCCCGCGTTCACGTGCGCGCGACGCGCGATCACGGACGCAGACAGGGAATCGGTGAGAACCGGAAGGACGGACGCATGAATCCACCAGACCTCCGCTACCATGAAGAACATGAATGGATCCGTGTCGCCGGCAAGCAGGCCACCTTGGGCATCAGCCATTTTGCGCAGGACGCATTGGGCGACATCGTGTTCATCGACCTGCCCAAGGTCGGCCTGCAGGTGAAGGCCGGCCAGCAGATCGGCGAGGTGGAATCCACTAAAACGACCTCCACCATCTACACGCCCGTCAGCGGCACGGTCACGAGCGTGAATCCGGAATTGAAGGACCATCCCGAAGTCGTCAACAGCGACCCCTATGGCAAGGGCTGGATGGTCGTGATCGACTTGAGCCAACCGGCCGAGGTCGAGACCTTGATGACCGCCGCCCAGTACGACACCTTCCTGGCCTCTCAAAAGAAAGGTTAAGGCCGAGGTTGAGGTTGAGGAGTCGCTGCTCCCCTCAGTCTAAACCTAAGCCTTAACTTGAGCTAGACCCTCCATGTCGTCGAACCTTCACATTGTTATCATCGGCGCAGGTCCCGGCGGCTATGTGGCGGCCATCCGCGCCGCGCAGCTTGGCGCAACGGTCACGGTCGTGGACCGCGAGGCGCTGGGGGGCGTCTGTCTCAACTGGGGCTGCATCCCCAGCAAGGCCCTTCTCTCTGTCGTGGACCTGGGAGACAAGGCCAAGAAGGCCGCCGACCTGGGACTTTCCTTCGGTGGTCCCGCGACCTATGATCTCGCGCGCATGGTGGCCCGGAAAAATAAGGTCGTCACCGGACTCGTCAAGGGCATCGCCACCCTCTTCAAACATTGGAACATCAACTATCTGGAGGGGACCGCGCGATTGCTCGACGCGCGCACCGTTCACGTAGCCTTGAACACGGGGGGGGAACAACAGATCTCTGCGGATGCGATCCTCCTTGCCACCGGCTCCTCCTGGCCCAACCTTCCATTGTTTCCGATCGACGGCAAGCGGATCCTCACGAGCCGCGAGGCCTTGGAGCTGACCGAGCGACCGTCGAGTCTCTTGATCGTCGGGGCCGGCGTGGAAGGCTGCGAGTTCGCCTCTCTCTTCAGCGGGCTCGGCACCCAGGTGATAATGGTGGAGCTGCTGTCCCGCATCCTCCCGTTGGAAGACGAAGAAATCTCCACCGCGATGGACCGCGAGCTTCGCAAGCGGGGCGTGACCATTCACACGGGCACGCAGATCACCGAATTCCAGAGTGACGACTCCGTCCTGACCGCCATCCTTGCTGACGGCACACCCCTCTCCGCAGAGAAATTGCTAGTCTCGGTGGGGCGGGGATTCAATTCGAAGGGGATCGGACTGGAGCAGGCCGGGGTTGCGCTTGGGCGGCGCGGCGAGATCCTCGTCAATGAGCGGCTCGAAACCAGCGTGCCCGGGATCTATGCCATCGGAGACGTGACCGGCAAGGCCATGTTGGCCCATGTCGCGTCGGCACAGGGCAAGGTGGCCGTCGAGAACGCGCTGGGGCAGATCCATGAGATCAATTACAATGTGATTCCAGCCGGCATTTTTACCTTGCCGGAAATCGGGCGGGTCGGGTTGACGGAACAACAGGCCCGCGAGCGGGCGCAGAGTTTGGGACAAGACCCGGACAAAACGCTCAAGGTTGGACGGTTCCGCTACGCGGGCTTGGGCAAGGCCCAGGCGGTCGGCGACACGGCCGGGTTCTACAAAATCATCAGTGAGGCGGAGAGCGGCAGGATCCTGGGCGCCCATATCATGGGAGCCCATGCCGCCGATTTGATCCATGAGGCCGCATTGGCGATGGAGGTCGGAGCTTCCGTCGCGCAACTGGCCCGCATGATCCACGCGCATCCGACCTTGGCCGAAGGCCTCATGGAGGCGGCCGAGGATGTCGATGGGTTGGCGATTCACTTGGCCCGCAAAAAGGCGTGACCTTCGATGGAGATCAATCCGCCATCCTCTTCGCCCGGTCGGTCCATCACGCTTGGCCGCTCGCTGCTGATCAAGGCGTTTCTGTTCGCGGGTGCGACGTGGGCGATCAGTTGGCTGTCGATCCACATGCCGACTCCGTTTACCTTGTCGGAGCTGGCACCTCGTTCGCCGGATCCGATCATCGTGACTCTCCCGGCAGAGCCCGCTCCACCCGCAAACACTGTCGCCGTCCAAACGGATCCAACGGCGCCGCCAGCGAATGCGCTAACCGCTCGGACGGCCGCGCAACCGCAAGCAGGCCGTTCCGCCGGCGCGAACGCTCCCTCGCCAACGGTGAGGGGGGAGGCGCTTGCACAGCGGCTCGACCTCAATCGGGCGACGCAGGCCGAGCTTGAACGGCTCCCGGGCATTGGACCGGGATTGGCCAAACGTATCCTGGACTATAAACAGTCACATGGCCGATACAAGACCGTGGAAGAATTGCGGGAAGTGAAGGGAATCGGCGAAAAACGATGGAGGAAGCTCGAACCGTTGTTGACGGTAGTGACCACGGCTCCTCCGGCGTCCTCTGGCTCGCACAAGGGCACCGATCCCAAGAACGGGCAAACCTGATGAACGAACTCTCGCGCCAATTGGAGTTGATCCTCCGGGGCTCCGTGGAAGTGATCCAGCGGACGGAACTCGAAGCCAAGGTGGCCCGCTCGCTCAAGGAGCGTCGCCCCTTACGCGTGAAAGCCGGCTTCGACCCCACGGCGCCGGACCTCCATCTCGGCCATACGGTGCTGATCCACAAGTTGAAACATTTTCAGGACCTCGGCCATCAGGTCCTGTTCTTGATCGGCGACTTCACCGGACTGATCGGCGACCCCACCGGCGTCTCCGAGACCCGCAAGGCCCTGACCAAAGAGCAGGTCCTGGAGAACGCGGGGACCTATCAGCGGCAGATCTTCAAGATCCTCGATCCCGCGAAGACCTCCATCGTCTTCAACAGCGAATGGATGGGGCGGATGACGGCGGAGGGGCTCATACAACTGGCCGCCCATTACCGGGTGGCCCGCATGCTGGAACGGGACGATTTTCACAAACGCTATCAGGAGCAGAAGCCGATCAGCGTCCACGAGTTTCTCTATCCGCTCGTTCAGGGTTACGACTCGGTGGCGCTGAAAGCCGACGTGGAACTCGGCGGGACGGACCAAAAGTTCAACCTGCTGGTCGGGCGGGAGTTGCAGCGCGACTACGGGCAGGAGCCCCAGATCGTCCTGACCATGCCGCTCTTGGAAGGGACCGACGGGGTCAAGAAAATGAGCAAGAGCCTCGGCAATTACATCGCGTTGGAAGATACGCCGGCCGACATGTTCGGCAAGCTCATGTCGATCAGCGACCCGCTGATGTGGCGCTATTACGAACTCCTGACGACGGAAGACCTGGCACAAATCCGCGCCCGCCATCCGATGGAGGCGAAACTCGCCCTCGGCGAGCAGATCGTGGCCCGCTACCATGGAGCCGAGGCGGGGAGGCAGGCCCGTGAATCGTTTCAACTGAAGTTCCGCGAGCGGGAATTCCCCGACGAGCCGGACGTGCGCCTGACCCTGACACTCGCGGACGTCAAAGACCCGGCTGCTCCTGCGATCAGCTTCACGGACCTCATCGCGAAGACCGGCTTAGTCTCCTCCAAGGGCGAGGCGCGGCGGCTGCTGGCGCAGAGCGGCGTCGAATTGGATGAACGGAAACTGACGGACATCAACGGGATGCTCGCGCTCCAGTCGGGCCGGCAATATCGGCTCCGCGTCGGCAAGCGGAAATTTGCCTTGATCGAATTCACCTCCTCACCGGCGTGAAGCGTTTCCTACGATCGCTCGTCTTCCTGTTGTTCCTCGTCGCCTGCTCCAAGCCCGACTGGGATATTCCTTCCGGGTTGGAATCGGAGCCTGCCGTCCAGCAGAGGGTGCTGAGCGTGGTGCCGGTCGGCACCCCGCTCATCGATGCCAAGCAGCGAATGGAAGCCAATGGCTTTGCCTGCGTCTTCCAGTGGCATGCCATATGGAACGGGCAGCAAAACGCCTCGTACCTCTATTGCCATCGCGAGGAGGGCGGCCTGACGAATGCGCGGCAATGGCAAGTCGCCTTCCCCATCCATGCCGGAACCGTGATGGAAGCGTTGGTCGTCTCCGGCGAGATAGGTTCCCGGCCGTTACCTTGACTTGACCGGCAAGCGCGTCACAGGATCGCGCATCCACACACTCGTGCGAGCTGGCGTAGCTCAGTGGTAGGGTCCTAGCCCACATTATTCATGACGGTTCGTGACGAAACCGCCAAGACGCCAGGCGAGACGGGCAAGCGCAGCCGCGAAGGACCAAGCAACTGTCTTGAATGTCAAGCTCTCCGTGCAGCGGCCGGTTGCCATGGAGTCCCATGATGTACCATCGCATTGAGAATGGTCAGCAGCTTGCGCATCGCGGCGACC
>WBZO01000508.1_pt1 | contig 81253 bp, 78 predicted proteins | sample 5204261 | NCBI WGS metagenome assembly WBZO01 (sample SAMN12412400, study PRJNA552823) | activated sludge metagenome | isolation source: activated sludge from anammox sidestream of wastewater treatment plant... | place: USA: North Carolina | collected 2017-09 | reverse complement strand
TCATAGGGATTCCTTGTGGCAGAGGATCATTCTTTTTTTCGCTCCCATTGTCGCTGGACGCGCTTGAAATAATCTATCCGTTCTGAAATTTTGCCGATTTCTTTGGGATAGAATTCAAGCATCGCTTCACACAATTCAAGCATCCATTTCCTGCGAGCATAACGCTCGTTAATATGAATGATGTTTGCGTTTGCAATCTGAATTTGTCCCCAACCCAACGCGCCGATGGTGAGACAATCCCATGCCAAGAATTCGATGGGAACAAAATGCGCTTGGTTTACGCGGATGTTTGGGCCCTGCGCCGTATATTTAACCATCAGCACAACGAAATAATTTTTGTCATCCGCATAAAATCGTGCGAGTCGTTCTACCGATGTTAGATTGGGCATGTTAAAGTGAGTTTCTTGGCGATGCGTTTTGACATCAACGACATAATAAAAACCATCGCGGTCAGAGAATGTCAAATCTGCCATTGCGCGCCGCGCAAATGCCGCCGAGTATTCGACGATATAGTCGCCCAACAGAGAATTCAATTTTTCTGAGAGGATATCTTGAATCGCATCTCCTACGGCGCGCGGGCTGGCCAGCGTGCGCGTCGAAAGAAAAGCGGGTTGAACGTTCAAAAGTTGAACGATTGCTTTTTCAATTTGCTTGTGTTTGTTTGCGGCAAAAATTTTGCTCTTCATTTCAATTTTGCTTGATAGGAACATCGAACAAGGGCAAGGCGCGCGGCGATTTGTTTCCGCTTGAGGTTGCTTTTTGCTTCTGGAGCGTGTTGCGCTCCCAAAATACTCCGTCCGTATAGCCCTGAATACTCTGGTCGAATTCTGCCGCCGCCAGACGTTTTTCTGCCAAACAGCAATAGCTAATTTCGCGCTCGATACCTACATATCTGCGTCCGAGTTTTTTGGCGGCGGCAGCTGTTGTCCCGGAACCCAGAAAAGGGTCCAAGACCAAATCGTTGGGTTGTGAACTGGCGAGGATAATTTTAGCGGCTAGTTTTTCCGGTTTTTGCGTTGGGTGGTCGGTATTTTCCGGCATGGACCAAAAAGGAATGGTCAAATCTGTCCACAGATTCGAAGGGGCGGTAAGCCGATAATTTCCGTCTGGAGTGGCAGCCCAATCTTTAGGATTGCCTTGCGCGTCGGTGTATGGCGCTACAACGCGCCGTTTGAGTTTAACCGCTTCGGCATTGAAATAATACGCGTCTGATACGGTACAGAACCATATATCCTCATGTGAATTCTTCCAATTGGCGCTGGCGCCACGGCCCTTTTCACGTTCCCAAGTGATGCGATTGCGGACGATGAGATATTTTGCGGCGATGGATGGAATCGCCAGCGAAGTGCGCCAATCGCCACAAATATACACGGAAGCGGTAGGTTTAAGGACGCGCAATAGTTTGGGAAACCACGATTCAAACCACGTTGTGTACTCTGCCAGCGGACGTTCTTTGAAAACTGTGCCGTTAAAGGATTTGTTCAGATTGTAGGGAGGGTCAATAAAGAGTAAATCTACAAAGGAAGTGGGCAGATAAGCTAGGGTCTCCAAGAGATTTTGCGCGATGATTCGATTCTCGATTTCGCGTTCGTGGACTGGACGCGTCAAAGTCAATATGTTATTGTGATAAAATTGGCGCTCTGTGTTAGAGAGTTCCATAGTGCGATTGCGCGGCGCGCGCTTTTTGGTTGTGGCTTTTTTCATAATCGTTTCCTCAGCGCAGCGTCCGTTTCCATTCCGCCGGCACGCGCGCGCTGTACTGAATCTCGGTCGCGTCCAAAAATTGCGCGAGTTCTTGAATCGCGGCGCGCACTGCCCGCGCCGTTTTTAAATCGCGCGGCGCGCGCGCTTCTAAAAAGACGGCGTTGATCTTTAAAATTCCGTTGGCGCGGTCCAGCTTGGGATCAAGGCGTCCAATCAATTGGTCGTGATGCAAAAGCGGCAAAACGTAATAACCGTATTTGCGTTTCGGCGGCGGCACATAGATTTCGATTTTGTAATCGAAATTCCAAACTTGCAGATTACGCACGCGGTCGCGCACCAGATTATCGAACGGCGAAAGCAGAACCGTGCGCCCTGCAAATTCGCCGCGCTCGATTTGTTCCAAAAGTGGAATGTCCGCTTGGTGAATGTACCACGTTCCCTGCCACGCGCCGCCGTGCGGTTCGCGTATCTCGATGCGCTCGATTTCGCCCGCGCGCTCCAACTCGTCCAAACGCTCGCGCAAGCGCGGATAACGTCCCTCAATATAGTGTTTGGAAATCTGGCGTTCCGTGCCGACGCCCAACGCGCGCAAACTCGTCTGCGCCGCGCGCGTCACGATTTCGCGCTCGGACAATTTTGCGCGCGGCGTCCACGCGGGCAAGACGCGTTCGGACAAATCCCAAAATTTATTTAATCCCTCACGGCGCGCGACCATGATTTTGCCCTGCATCCACAAAAAATCCAACATGCGCGAAACGTTGCGGTCGTTCGTCCAGCCCGACGAGACCCACGCTTGCGGCGCTTGGCCCATTTCGGTCAGCGCGCGCGACGAAAGCGGACCATTGCGTTTGATGGCGCGCAAAATCGTATCGCGCAGTTTTTTATTTGTCTCGATCCAGGCGGCGACGCGTTGATGCCACGCGTCATCCGTTTTCGCATACGTTCTCATTCGCAAATGATGAATCGGATAATCGCGCGTCAGCACAATGGACGCCGCGTGCGCCCAGTATTCAAAGAGCGCGCGCTCTTGATAGATCAATTGGTCGAGCCGCGCCCGATCGTACGGTCCAACGCGCGAAAACGTGACGAGCGTATGACTGCGCGCGACGGCGCTGATGGGATCGAGCTGCAAACAGCCAATGTCCTGGACGACCTTTAAAATGTCGGCGGCAGTCGGCGGCGCGTCATTGGAACGATTGGACGCGAGATGTTGTTTGGCGATGGCAAGGCGGCGCGCGGCGGCGGCAGAAATGACGCGAGTAGATTTCATTTCGCCAAACTCGCTACATAAGCCAAGGCGTATTGGGTGTACGTGCGCCATTTCGCGCGCTGCGCGTACGGCAGGACGAGCCATTGTTTCATGCCTTTGCCTTTGCCCGCCGGATTGAAAATGTGCGCGCCCTTGAGTTTTAGGCCGTCCGCAAAAGTTTCCGCGTCGAGTTTGAACACCATGCCTTCGCCCCACCAGCACGCAAACATTTTGCCGCGCACCTTGAGGCACGGCGCGCCGAACGCGTTGGATTTTTTGATGCCCGCTTCTGGCGCGGCGAATTCTTGCGCGATGGCGTCGAACAATTTGAGCGAAGGGGGGATGGGGCGTGATTCGGTCATGCGCTTATCATATCACCGCTTGCGCGTTCGCGGCAAGAGGCGTTTTCATGGATCGGCAACCGACCATACCTGAACGGTGTCTTGCGTTGCCGCGGCGAGGGCTTTGCCGTCGGGACGAAAGGCGAGACGCACAAAGGCGCCGGGCGCGGCGTGGAATTCGCGGACAGTTTCGTACGTCGCCGCATCCGTTAAATGCACCGCGCCGTCGTTCGTGCCGATTGCCAAAAATTTTCCGTCGGGGCTGTAGGCAAGCGCGGAGGCGCCTTGGGGAAACGAAATGCTTTCCAAAATCTTTTTGGAATCAATATCCCACACTTGTACCTGCATCGGACCGAGACAGCGGGAATCGCCGTGCGGTGTGATTAGGGCGGCGCGATTTTCTGTCGGCGAGAGCGCCAGGTCGGCGACGCTGTTGCCGCTTGTGTCGAAAATCAATTGAGGGTCGCCGGAATAATCCCATGCCGAAACGCCGCCGCCGCCGCGCGCACAGCTGTTGGCTGCGGATGCAATCAATAGCGCTCCGCCATCCTTTCGAAACGCGACGCGCGTGACGGGACCGTACATCGGCGCCGTGTTGACGAGCTGTCCCGACGCCGTATCCCAGAGCGCCACATTCCCCAAGCCGCCTTGATTGTTCCCGATAAATCCTGCCGCGATGCGTCGCCCATCGCCGCTTTGCGTCAGGGATGAAGGTTCGCCTGTGCCGCCGCGTAATTCACGCGTCAACAATCTTTCTTGTCGGTTTTCGATGAATCGAATCGTATCCCGCATGCCAAGGGCGAGGTCGAGCTCTGTGGGCAGCGACTGCACGACAAAAATTTCTTGCGGCAGAGTGACGGTCACGAACGAGTCGAGCTGCGCCGCGTCGTACACTTGCAGCTTGTCTCCGGTGGTTGTGATAATTTGTTTCCCGTCACGCGACCATGTCAGATCGAGAATCGTATCGGAGGGAACTGCTTGCGGCGCAATGGTTTGGGTCGGCGCGGCTGTTGCGGGAATGCGCGTAGCGGTGTGCGTTGCCGTTGGCGCAATTTGCGTTGGAACGGCGGCGTTGGTCGGCGGAACGGGGGCGGGTGTCGGCGTCGCCGACGCGCACGCGACAAGTTGAAACCATGACGCGGCGCAGAGAACAAAATAAAGGACGTGTTTCATGTCAGCGCTCCAGAGCTCGGGCACAGAGTTTCGTCATTGTCGAGTACAATAGGTTTCGGAATAATCGAACATGCAAGCGAGCATTTTGCCGTTTGGCAGGGTCATTGGGGGAATATAAAACGCGTTCGGCGGCTGCGCCCCGTCCGGCGGATAACGCGCCCTCGATGATTTTTTTCGGGTATGCTGAAATTGATTGCGCGCAAGCTGTTTGTCGCGTTTGTGCGCGCGGCTTGCGTCGCTGGGAGAACGGGAGTCTCGATTAGCGGTCAAGCCGCTTTTAAAGGAGCGGCTGACGACATGAGAATTCGCTGATTGGGCGCGGAACGGCAAGCGGAAATCATCCAAAACGTCAAAACCAAAAATAGGATGTGGCGGGACAATTGCTGTCATAATACCTCGATAGTTTTATAGCAGACGTCCTCGCCGCGTTTGCGGTTCCCCAAAAAAGCGCAGAGAAAATTTTTCTCTGCGCTTTTGCATACACCATATTTCTTTTTCGCTTTAACATCGCACCAAGACCAGACAGGTTTTCGCCGCGCGCGCGTAAGGTGGCGCGGACGCGACAAAAACCTGTCAGGCCTCCATCCTGCGATTTTAATTTGGGGGCTCTATTATTTCTTTTTCGCTTTGGCTTTCGCACGCGGTTTCGTGATGGCTTTTTTGCCGTTAAAGTGCGGAATGATTTTGCTGCCGTAGGTTGCCACTTGCTTTTCCTCGTCGCCCACCATCAGGTAGATATTGAATTGATGGACGCCGATGGCTTGCAGTTCTTCGAGGCGGCGAATTTGTTCCTTGGCGTTGCCGACGATGCAATAGCGGTCGGTGATGTCGTCGGATACGAATTGCGAATTGTCGCTGCCGACTTGGGCGTGATGCAAATAGTTGTAACCTTTGCGGTCCTGAACGTACGTCCACAGTTCTTCCGGCAGTTCTTCTCTGGGATAGCGTTTCAATAAATCTACGACGTGATTCGACACGAGCGCGGGGAACCAGCGCACATGTTCGCGCGCGGTCTCCAAATCGTCCGAAATCCAGACGGGCGCGGCGGCTTGGACGCGGATTTCGCGATAATCTCTGCCCGCTTCTTGCGCGCCCTGTTTGACAAATTCGAGACACCACTTGATGAGATGCGGATCGGCGAATTGCATAATAATCCCGTCCGCGTATTTTCCGGCGGCGGTCAAAACTTTGGGCCCATAACCCGCAATCCAAGTCGGCGGCACGCCTGCGTCCGCCCAGGGCAATTGGATTTCGTATCCGTCGTACGTGACGGTTTTGCCCCCGGTGAGGTCGCGGAACTCTTGGACAAAGTTCATCAAGTTGTCGTTCGTCGTCGGTTTCTTGCCCAACACGCGCCGCGAGGAATCGCCGCGCCCGATGCCGAGTTCCATGCGACCGTTGGAAATTTTTTGCAGCGTGGCGAAACCGCTCGCCGTCACGGTAATGTCGCGCACAATCGGATTGGTGACGAGCGTGCCGATATGCAATTTCTTTGTATTCCACGCCCACAGCGCCATGCGCGTATAACATTCTTGCCACAACACATGCGAATCGAACGTCCAGATATAACCAAACCCGTTCGCTTCGGCTTGCTGTGCGAGTTTGACCTCGCGCCGTACATCTAAATCGCTCTTGAGCGTAATGCCAAAATCGAGATGTGACATCGTTGTCTCCGTGTCAAGGAAACAAGAAAACAGGTAGACAAGGAACCGCGTAACCTGTGTTCCTGTCTACCTGTCTGCCTATTTACCTGCTTTTATTCTCCACCCTTGGTAATCTGAACTGTTTCTGGTTTGTAATTCGCGCCGGTCACGTCCACGCCGGCGGCTTTCAAAGCGTCCACCGCTTTTTGCGCGAGATCGGTGCGATACACGCCGTCTTTGGGCGCGGCTTTGATGACGGCAAACTCTTGCGAAATATCGGCGGTCTGTTTGTACAGCGCGGGGTCCATGATGCCAATGCCGTTGGGCGAGGGCCAGATGAGTTTGTTGATTTCATTCAACTCCCACGTCTGATGGCCTTTGCCGAGCGTGGTGCCGTATTTCAACACAATCGCCACCGCATCGTCAAAATTGTCGCGGCAATAAATCCAACCCTTGAACGCGCCTTGCAAGAATTTCACGGCAGTCTCTTGGTTCGCGGGGTCTTTGATCCAATCGCCGCGCACAAAGATACCGTCTTGGAGCATCGCGGTGCCGACGTCGTTGAAATTGATGACGCTCAAATCTTCGGGCTGGTACAATTTGCCGGTCTTGGGGTTGACCGCTTCCAAAACCTGCGCGTATTCGTTGTACGTCATGGCTTCGGCGGCGTCAATCTCGCGGTTCAACAAAAGCGACATGTCGAACGGTTGATTGACGACGGTCACGTCCGATTTGTTGTTCGGGTCAATGCCGGCTTTACGCATGGCGGCAAAGAGTTCAAATTCGTTGCCAAAGCCCCACGTGCCGACTTTTTTGCCGCGCCAATCTTCGGGTTTGGTGATGCCGCTGTCTTTCCACGAAACTTCCAAAGTGCCGGAGCGTTGGAACGGCTGCGCGACGTTGACGAGGTCGGCGCCCTGTTCGATGGACGCCAAAACTTTCGGAAGCCAGGCAACGCCAAATTCCGCGCCGCCGGTGGCGACTACTTGCTGCGGCACGATTTCCACCGCGCCCGGTTTGACGGTGACATCCAAACCGAGTTCTTTCCAGAATCCTTTATCCAGCGCGGCATAGTAACCGCAGAATTGGGATTGAGGGACCCATTGCAATTGCAAGGTCACGGGCGTCAAGGCGGCGCTGGGCGCGACGGTGGGCTGCGCGGGCGCCGTTGTGGCTTGGGCGGGCGCGGCGGTGGGCGGCGCCGAGGTAGGTTGCGCGGGGGGCGCGGCGCACGCGCCGACAATGACCAAAACCGCTATCAAGGCGAACAACAATGCGAACTTTTTCATTTCTTCTCCTCCGGAAGGTATCTCTGATTTTTGATTTTCGATTTTCGATTTACGCTTGTGTTTGAATTGGCTCCACCTCCTCTGTAGAATCGCGTCCGCGAAAAATGATGCAGCGTGAAATTGATCACTGTTCCGTTTTACGCACCGAAGCGTGCCAGGGAATGACGAGCCGTTCGACGGCGACGATGATGAGGTAAAAACTGATGCCGAGCAGGCACGCAATTACAATCGCCGCCCACGAATTTTGAAAGCGAAATTGCGCGGCTTCTTGCGTAATGTACACCCCCAGCGCGTCGCGCGTGCCGCCAAAAAATTCGCCGACCACCGCGCCGATGAGCGCGAGCGTGGAACAGACCTTGAACGCGTTGAACATGTACGGCAAAGAATTGGGCAGCCGCACCTCTTTCAAGACCGTCCATTCGCTCACCGCGTACGAGCGCATCAACTCGAGCGCCGACGGTTCCACCAGCGTCAAGCCGCGCGTCATATTGATCATCATCGGAAAAAAAGTAATCACCGCGACGATCGCCATTTTGGAAAATTGATTCGACACGCCGAACCAATTGTTCATCACGGGCGCGAACGCAATAATCGGCACCGAATTTGCCGCAATCGCCAACGGCAGCAGCGTTTCGCGCGCGGTAGTCCAACGCGAAGTTGCCAGCGAAACGCCGATGCCCAAACTACAGCCGATGATAAATCCGCCCAGCGCTTCGGTTCCGGTATAGACGCCCAGATTGATCATTTGCGTCAGACTGCCAAAGAACGCTTCGAGAATCGCGGAGGGCGCGGGCAAGATAAATTGTTTGACGCCCAAGACGCGCACCAGCAATTCCCACAACGCCAAAACCGCGACCAGAATCAGAATCGTGGGCAAGTAATAGCGCACGCGGTCGGTCCACCGGACGCGCGTCGCGTCTTGCGGCGGCGCGAGCCGCGCGGCGTAGGTTTTTTCGGCAGCCATTATCCCTTGTGTCCTTCGCTCCCGCGCAGCGCCTCGCGCACTTGGGTGACCAATTCGTAAAAGCGCGGCAGTTCGCGCGTATCCATATCGCGCGGCTGCGGCAAATCAATCGGAATGATTTCGGTAATGCGCCCCGGGCGCGCGCTCATGACGACGACGCGCGTCGAGAGAAAGACCGCCTCGGGAATCGAATGTGTCACAAACACAATCGTCGTTTTGGTGTGACTCCAGATGTTGAGCAGTTCGGCGTTCAAACGTTCGCGCGTGATTTCATCCAGCGCGCCAAAAGGTTCGTCCATCAACAACAATTGCGGATGAAACGACAAAGCGCGCGCAATGGAAACGCGCTGCTGCATCCCGCCCGAAAGTTGGTACGGATAATGTTTTTGAAAACCGTTCAACTCGACCAGTTCGAGCATCTGATTGGCGCGCGCGGCGCGTTCTGCCGCCGATTTGCCCATGATTTCAAGCGGCAGCTGCACATTTTTTTCCACGCTGCGCCAGTCAAACAGTACCGGCGCTTGAAACACGATGCCGTAATCGCGGTCCAGCCGCGCTTTTTCGGCGGGCTTGCCATTGACCAACACCGTACCGTTCGACGGCGAAATCAAATCGCCGATGATGCGTAACAGCGTAGATTTGCCGCAGCCCGAAGGTCCGATGAGCGAGATGAATTCGCCTTGTTGGATTTCGAGATGAATGTCTTGGAGCGCGACCGTTTGATTTGGCGCTTTGCCAAAAATTTTATTGACGGCTTGAATGGTAACGACGGACATAGAGACGGGTTAAAAGTAAAAAGTTAAAAGCGCAAAGCTAAAAGGGAATTTGTTTCCTTTTGGCTTTTAACTTTTAACCTTCCAATTTTTTCATGTTGCGCGTCATGACGCGTTCGACGAGCGTGACGGTGATGAAAAAGAGAATGCCGACGACGGCGGTGAAAATAATGACCGCCCACAGTTTGTGCGGCGTAATGGCATAGTACTGATTGAAATTCATAATCGCGCCGCCCAATCCTTCGCGGATGCCAGAGGGCAATTCGCCGATGATGGCGCCGACGACCGCGGTGGTTGCCGCAATTTTTAACGCGGTGAAAATATACGGCAGCGCGGAGGGATAGCGCACTTTCCACAGCGTCGCCCAGGTCGAAGCCGCGTACGAATTCATCAATTCAATCGCGCGCGGGTCGGGCGAACGCAAACCGCGCAGCGTGTTGATGGTGACGGGGAAAAAACAGAGATACGCCGCCAACAGCGCCACCGACCACCAACCGGCGCGCAGCCACACGACCACCATCGGCGCGATGGCTAGAATCGGAATCGTTTGCGAAGCGACGACGTACGGTACGAGCGAACGTTCCAATAACGCGGAATGGGCAAACACGGTGCCGAGAAATAGACCGACCGCTGTGCCAATCAAGAAACCGGCGAGCGCGGCGGTCATGGTGACGACGGCGGCTTGGGCAAGCACATTGACTAACGGCGGACCGTTGCGCTGCGCGGGTTGAATCAGCGCGCCGAAAATGTCCCACAAGTGCGGCATGTTCAAGTCGCTGGCGATTTTCCATTCAAACGGCGGAAACCAAACGAAATTGAACAGCGCGCCATCGGCGGTGGAAAACCGCCACGGCGAGCCGCCGATAAATTTCACGAGTTCCCATACGACCATGACAATTCCAAAGACCACGATAAAGCGGAGAACGATTTTGACGCCTTCTTTGAAACGTTGGGGCTGCGGTACGGCAACGTCCGCGCCCAATACGTCCATGACATCGTTTTGCGCGTCTGTCACCAGCGCGCCGGGGAGAGTAGATTCAGACATTTGCCAAAACTCAACGTTTGCGCCGCGAGGAACTGCCGCCGAATAAGGTGCCGAAAATGCCGCGCGTAATTTCTTTGCCGACCTGACTGCCGACATCGCCCAGAATTTTGTTAAAGGGGTCGTTCTTGGCGCGCAGTTCGGCTTCTTTTTGCAAACGCGCCTGCTCTTTGGCTTGCTCTTTGGCGAGCCGTTCCTGTTCTTTGGCAACTTGCGCGGCTTGTTTCGCGGCGGCGGCATCCGCTTTGGCGCGTTCGGCTTCCGCCTTTTTCTGCGCCGATTCGGCTTTCTTTTGTTCCGCTTCCGCTTTCTTTTCTGCCGCTTCCTGTTCTTTTTGCAAGCGCGCTTGTTCCGCTTCCACTGCTGCCGTATCGGCGTCTTTTTTCAACAATTCAAACGCCGATTCACGGTCGCTCGTCTGGTCGTACGTACCTGCCAGAATAGAGGCGTGGAGAATGGCTTGGCGTTGTTCCGGCGTAATCGCGCCAATCTGCGAACGCGGCGGCAGCACCAAGGCGCGTTCGGTGACGCCCGGCGCGCCCTTTTCATCCAAAAACGAAACGAGCGCTTCGCCGACGCCGAGCTCGGTAATCGCCGCGCGCAGGTCCAGATTCGGATTGGAGCGAAATGTATCCGCCGCGACTTGGACGGCTTTTTGATCGCGCGGCGTAAAGGCGCGCAGCGCGTGCTGCACGCGATTGCCCAATTGGCCCAAAATTTTGTCCGGCACGTCTATCGGGTTTTGCGTGACAAAATAGACGCCGACGCCTTTGGAGCGAATCAAACGCACCACCTGTTCGACTTTGTCTTGCAGCGCGTCCGGCGCGTCCTCGAACAATAAATGCGCTTCGTCGAAAAAGAAAACCATTTTGGGTTTTTCGACATCGCCGACTTCGGGCAAATTTTCAAATAGGTCGGCGAGCAGCCACAGCAGCATCGTCGCATAGACCTTGGGCGCTTGAATCAACTTGTCGGCGACTAGAATATTGACGATGCCTTTGCCGTTCGCGTCGGTCTGAATCAAATCGTCAAGATTCAACGCCGGCTCGCCAAAAAATTTGTCCGCGCCCTGTTCTTCCAATTGCAGCAAACCGCGTTGAATCGCGCCGATGCTCGCCGGCGAGATATTGCCGTATTCGGTTTTGTATTGCGCGGCATTGTCGCCGACGTGTTTGGTCATGGCACGCAAATCTTTGAGGTCGAGCAGCAGCAATTTCTTGTCGTCGGCGATTTTGAAAATGATGCTCAACACGCCGCTTTGCGTATCGTTCAAATTTAGCAAACGCGATAAAAGCAGGGGACCCATATCCGAAATCGTCGTGCGGACGGGATGTCCTTTTTCGCCATACACATCCCAAAATACCACCGGGTTGCCTTGCGCTGCCCAATCGGTCACGCCGAGCTGCTCGACGCGCGCTTGCACTTTGGGGTTTTCGCCGGCAGGTTGGCTGATGCCGGACAAATCGCCTTTGACATCCGCGCAAAAGACGGGAACGCCAATGCGCGAAAAATTTTCCGCCATCGTTTGCAGCGTCACGGTTTTGCCGGTGCCCGTCGCGCCGGCGACCAAGCCATGCCGGTTCGCCATGCGCGGCAGCAAAAATAATTCGTGGTCGGATTTTGCGATATAGAGTGGGTTGGTCATAACGTCGTCGTTTCTCCAAATAAAATCGGATTGTCAGTGGGGTAGAGGCGCCGCGGCGGGTTGAACGGGAACGCCTTGCATTTGATTCCAGCGATTATAAGCATACTCAAAAGGCATGTCAAAGCAGGTTGTAACGCGGGCGTTTGAAATTTATGGCGAATTTATGCGTCCGTGCGCGGCAAGCCGCACAATAGTACATCATTCCAGTCAACGCGCGGGCGCAACCAAAATGGATATGATATAATGGCGTCCGACGCGTGACGCGATGGCTACGCGCGAGGATGGTGTGAGATGACAATTGCCCAAATCCCTACTCGACGGAATGTAATTGAATATCCGGAAAGCGACGGGCAGCCGATGGCGGAAAATACTACGCAATACGAATGGATTGTGACAATCAAAGGCGGCTTGGACGCGCAATTCATGTCTGACCCGAACGTTTTTGTCGCGGGCGACTTGTTGTGGTATCCCGTCGAAGGACGGAACGACATTCGCGCAGCGCCCGATGTGATGGTCGTTTTGGGGCGTCCGAAAGGACATCGCGGCAGCTATTTGCAGTGGCTGGAGGGCGATCTTGCGCCGCAAGTGGCGTTTGAAATTTGGTCGCCCGGCAATACCGCGCGCGACGCGACCAACAAGTATCGCTTTTATACAAAGTATGGCGTAGAAGAATATTATTTGTACGACCCGGAGCGCGACGAACTTTTGGGTTGGCTGCGCCGCGATAACGAGCTCGTCGAAATTGAAACGATGCACGGATGGGTCAGTCCGCGCCTCGGCATCCGCTTTGAGCTGATAGACCGTGAATTCAAGTTGTATCATCCGAACGGAGAACGCTTTAAAACGTTTGTGGAACTTGCCGAAGCGGAACAAAACGCGCGTCTATTGGCGACGTTGGAGCGCGCGCAGGCAGAGCAAGAACGCGTCCGCGCCGAACAAGAACGCGCGCGCGCCGAACAAGAGCGCGCGCGCGCCGACCGTCTCGCCGCGCAATTGCGCGAACTTGGCATTGAACCCCAAGCTTAGATTTTGCGCGCGCTCTAATCTCCAATTTCCAGTTTCTCTCATTTCTATCTCATCTCATGGAGTAAAAATGCACACCGGTTCCTATATCAACGGCAAGTGGTTTCATCCCAATTCGGAGCGGCTCGTCCGCAATATCAATCCGGCAGACCCGAAGGATGTGATTGCGGAATTTCCCGCCGCCACCGCGCAAGACGTGCGCGCGGCGATTGACGCGGCGACGGCGGCGTTTCCGTCGTGGAAAAATACGCCGGGGCCCGAACGCGGGCGCGTCTTGTGGCGCGCGGTCAATCTCGCGCGCACGCGCTTGGAAGACATTGCGCGCACGATGGCGCGCGAAGAAGGCAAAATTCTCAAAGAAGCGCGCGGCGAAACTTTGAAAGGCATTTCGCTGCTAGAATTTTTCGCTGGCGAAGGGTATCGGATGCACGGCAAAACGATGCCGAGCGAAGTGCGCGATACCTTTACGTACACCATTCGCCGCCCGTTGGGCGTCGTCGGTTTGATTACGCCGTGGAATTTCCCTTGGGCGCTGCCTGTTTGGAAAATCGCGCCCGCGCTCGTCGCCGGCAATACGATTGTGTTCAAACCCGCCGAGCTCACGCCGGCAACCGCGTCGCTGCTCGTCGAAATTTTCGAGGAAGCGGGACTGCCGCCCGGCGTTTTGAATATGGTCGTCGGTTCCGGTTCCGTCGTCGGCAACGCCATTGTGGACGCGCCCGAAACGCGCGCCATTTCCTTTACCGGTTCCAATCAAGTCGGCAACGCGTTGTATCAACAAGCCGCCAAAGCGAACAAAAAAGTGACGTGCGAAATGGGCGGCAAAAACGCGATTGTGATTCTGCCCGACGCGGATTTGGACAAAGCGGTCAATGCCATTGTGGGCGGCGCGTTCGGTTCGACCGGACAACGCTGCACGGCGACTTCACGCGTGCTCGCCGCGCCGCAAGTGAAAAACGCTTTGTTGGAACGGCTCGCGGACCGCGCGTCGAAACTCAAAGTCGGACCCGGCTTGGATGAAGCTTCGGAAATGGGTCCGGCGGTGGACGAGAAACAATGGAAGACCGACCTCTCGTACATCGAGATTGCGCGCAGCGAAGGCGCGCAATTGGTCGTCGGCGGAAATGTGCCTGAAAATTCCAACGGCGGCTATTTTGTCCAGCCGACGATTTTTGACGGCGTGACGCCAAATATGCGGATTTTCCAAGAAGAAGTTTTTGGACCCGTCCTTGCCGTCGGCGTGGCGCAAGATTTGCAAGAAGCGATTCGGTTTTCGAACGCGGTTGAATTCGGTTTGACCACTTCGATTTTTACCCAAGACATTAACAACGTTTTGCGCTATATCGAAGACGTGGAGACCGGCATGGTGCATGTGAACGAACCGACTATCGGCGGCGAAGCGCAATTGCCGTTTGGCGGCACGAAACACACCGGCGTCGGCGAGCGTGAAATGGCGGAAGAAGGTCTGAACTTTTTTACCGAACTCAAAACCGTCTTTATCAATTATGGCGGTACGGGCGAACGTTCCATGATTCGCTAAACGCGCGTGCCGCGAGGGAACAATCGAACGCGTAATATCGTCAAATAAACACGAGTCCGCGCCCTTTGGACTCTTGTACGCTGTACGACGCTTGGTCTGACAGCGAAATTTTTAGGAGGAACTGGTGCAAACCAAACAACGACTTGACCTGAATCCACTGCTGGTGGGTTTGGTTGCATGTGGCTTGACTCTGGCGCTCATCGCGCTGGCAATGCCCGTGCTTGTAACCTCGGCGCAAACGATAACCGCTGCGTCGTCCAACGCTGCCGCGCCGGCGGTTATAACTACGACCGTCGCGGGCGCCAAAGTATTACGCATCGGCGAAGATGTTTTCCCCGATGTTTTGGATCCACAAAAAGCTTCATTCGTCAACGAATTGGGGCTCCTTTCGCTCACCTATGAAGGTTTGACGACCATTGACGCAAAAGGGCAGTGGCATCCCGCCGCCGCCGACCGCGCCACCGTGTCGGCGGATGGCATGACCGTAACCGTGCATATTCGCGAGGGCTTGAAACGCGCGAACGGAGCCGCTATCACCGCCAAAGATTTTGAATACGCGCTCAAGCGCGCGGTGGACCCGCGCCTGCCCGGCAAACAATATGTTTCGCTGTTGTTTGATTTGCAGGGCGCGCAAACGCTGGCTGAAATGGATCCCCAAAAAGCCACCGATGCGGAAATCGAAAAAGCATTTGCGAATTACGGGGTCAAAGCGCTGGACGACGCGAACCTCATCTTGACGTTCACGCGCCCGGTGGCTTCGTATTGGTCATACATCGCATCCATGCCGGTTTTCTTTCCGACGGACAGCGCGGCGGCGACCCAAGACCCGGAAAATTGGTGGAAGAAACCCGCCAACCACAATGGCAACGGTCCGTTCATGTTCCAAGAAATTGACGCGACCAATTCCAAAGTGACGCTCGTGCCGAATCCGAACTATTGGCAAGGCAAGGCGAAACTCGACCGCATTGAATTTACGTACAATCCCGACAACGCCGTCAACTTGCAGGCGTTCCAAGACGGCAAGATAGATATTGACGCCGCCGTTGTCGCCGAACTCGTGCCGACGATAATTTCCAATACAAAGGTCGTCAGCGATTTCTTGCATTATCCCGCCGCGCAAACGGTGGCGATGGCTTTTAATAATACGCGCAAACCGTTTGACGACCGCAACGTGCGGATTGCGTTCTCGCAGGCGCTGGATCGCGCGGCTTTTATTCGCGATCAACTTGACGACGTTGGTACGCCATACACGCGTTGGATTCCGCCCGATGTGCCGGGCAATCAAGCCGACGAGCCCGGAGTGCCGGACAGCGATGCGATGGCAGCCGTCAACACGTTGGTCAAGAACGGTTACGCCGCTCCGGACAGCACGGCGGACAAACCAAAAGTGGATTGCACGAAATTGGGCGAAGTCAAATTCACGTATCCCGATTCGCCCATTAACCAAAAGCGCGCAAAATATATCACCGATAATCTCAGCCAAGTCTTGGGCTGCCCGATTGGTCTCGAACCGGTTTCGGGGACCGAATTCACTTCGCTCACCAAAGACGTACGCACCAATCCGCAGCTCTCGCTGCAACGCTGGGTGCAGGATTATCCGCATCCGCAAAATTGGTTGAGCGTGTATTGGACGTGCGGCGCGTTTTCGCGGCGCTATGGCTATTGCAATCTGTTTCTCGACGAGATTTTGAAACAAGCCGACGCGACCGCCGATTTGGCCAAGGCGATTCCGTTGTATCAACAAGCCGAAGATATGTTGATTCAAGATGTGCCCGGCGCGTTCATGTACAATCCCGAGAATTTGCAGTTGGTGAAACCATACGTTCTCGGACCCATTGATAATCTTTCATCGCAAGATGCCGGTTGGGCAGGTCAATATGGCCCGGTGTGGCAGTATGATATTGATTTGACCCAAGTTCCCGCATCCTATCCGACACAATAATCAGATCCGACCCGCGCGATTTTTTTCTCGCAGGTCGGGTTTGGGAGGAAACCGGTAATGAAATTCTTTCCCCGCGCAATGCTCTTGCTCGCGCTCGTCTTGTTGGCGGGCGTTGCGTCGAGCCAAATAACTCTTGCCGCGCCGCTTGACAATCAGGCGCCGCGCGCTTTTACGCTTAATCATCCGTCGAACGCGCCCGCGCCCGCGCCGAACGCGCAAGGATGCAGCGGTTCGCCGTCGCTTCAATTTGTGACCGCCAATCCTTCCGTGACCGTGCCGGGCCAAGTCTCGACGATTTCATGGGGCTTGGTCGGCAACGCGAGCGCCGCGTTCTTTCAATGGCCCAACGGCAATCGCCAAGGCATCGGCACGCCCGGCTCGCAGCAAGTGAATCCGACGCAAACGACCACGTACTTTATCGTCGGCGTTTGCGGCAACAATCAAGTGCAGTGGCCCGTCACAGTGACAGTGCAAAATTCGCCCGTTTGCAGCGGTACGCCGCAAATCACTTCGTTCACCGCCAATCCGACGACCATCAATAACGGTCAATCCGCTACCTTGTCGTGGGGCATTGTCCAGAACGCCGACAATGTGCAGCTCAGCTCTTCGACGCAGGGCGGCAGCGGCGTGCCGACGCCCGGTTCGGTGACGGTTGCGCCCAATCAAACGACGACGTACTTTTTGACGGCGTGGTGTCAAGGCGTTTCGGCTCAGGCGCAAGTGCAGATAACGGTAAATAATCCGCCGCCCCCGCCGCCGCCAGCGCCCGGCAATCAAGTGACGAGCATTACCAAGAACGGCGGTTTGAGCAACTCGAATTCGCTCGTAGTCAGCGTCGGTTACTTTTGGAATGGCGAAGATGCGCCCGCCACGCTCCAAGCGCGCGCGTTCAATGGCGCCGGCAATCTGGTTGGAACGTCGAACGGTACGCGAATCAATCCGAATCAAAATCTGAACGCGAATCTGAACTTTACGCCGTATCCGCCGGGCATGACGCGCGTCAGCGCGTGTATCATCGGCAACAGCGGCACTGAACTCACGTGTAATACAGTGGATATGCAATAAGAAAAAATCCCAAGTCGAATGACTTGGGATTTTTTCTTGGATTGCGAGTATAATCGCTTTATCTTGAGCATGAGGGCAGCGCAGTATGGATTATAAACTTTATATCAATGGCAAATGGATTGACGGCGGCGACCGTATGCCGGTCTATAACAAGTACAACGATCAACTTATCGGCACGCTTCCGATTGTGGACCAAAATCAATTGGATGAGGCGCTGACGGCGGCGTCGTCGAGCGCGCAAACGATGGCGGACATGCCCGCGCATCAACGCGCGGCAATTTTAGCCCAGACCGCGCAGGCGCTGCAAGCGCGCCGCGAGGAAATTGCCAAACTGATTGCGGCAGAAGCGGGCAAGGCGTTGAAATTCGCGCGCATCGAAGTGGACCGCGCCGTCAGCACGTTCACGCTCGCGGGCGAAGAAGCGAAACGCATTCACGGCGAAACGGTGCCGCTCGACGCCGTGCCGTCCGGCGAAGGATATTTTGGCTTTTATGTGCGCCGTCCCGTCGGCGTCGTCGCCGCGATTACGCCGTTCAATTTCCCGTTGAATCTCGTCGCGCACAAAGTCGCGCCCGCGCTCGCCGCCGGCAATGCGCTCGTCTTGAAACCTGCCGCGACGACGCCGCTCACGGCGGTTATTTTGTGCGAATGTTTACAAGCCGCCGGTTTGCCGCCCGGCGCCATCAATCTCGTCAACGGTTCCGGCAGCAAAGTCGGCGAGTGGCTCGTGCGCGACCCGCGCGTCGCCAAAATTACTTTTACGGGCAGCGTGCCGGTGGGCGAAAGAATTTTATCCGTCGCGGGCATTAAAAAGGTGACGCTCGAACTCGGCAACACCGCGCCCATCATCATCGCGCCGGATGCCGATTTGGATTTGGTCGCGAAAAAAGCGGCGGTGGGCGCGTTTTACAACAGCGGACAGGTGTGCATTAGCACGCAGCGCATTTATGGCCAGGCGCAAGTGTACGAACCATTCACCGAAAAATTTGTCGCGGCGACGAACGCGATGGTGGTGGGCGACCCGTTGGACGAACGCGTGGACGTGGGGCCCTTGATTGCCAAAAGCGAAGTGGAACGCGTGGCGGAATGGGTGGACGAAGCCGCGTCGGGCGGCGCGCGCATTTTGACCGGCGGCAAACGCGACGGCAACGTTTATTATCCGACCGTGATCGCCAACACGACGCCGGACATGAAAGTTGTGGCGGAAGAGGTTTTCGGTCCCGTCGCGTCGGTCATTCGCGCGGATTCGTTTGAAGAAGCGTTGGCGCAAGCGGATAAAACGTCGTTCGGTCTCCAAGCGTCCGTTTTCACGCGCGACATTCATCGCGTATTCCAAGCGATCAAACGATTGAATTTCGGCGGCGTCATTATCAACGACGTACCGAGTTTCCGCGCCGACCACATGCCGTATGGCGGCAATCGTCACAGCGGACTCGGCCGCGAGGGCGTAAAATTTGCGATGGAAGAAATGACCAATATCCAGATGGTGGTCGTCAAGACGAGTTGATTTGAATGGCGCAGGCAATTCATGTCGGCAAATCACAGAGTTTGAACAACAAGATGAGCGTCGCCAAACGCAGTGAACTGAAAATTGGGATGCGCGTCCAAGTCGTGCAAAAACAAGACCAACGCACCGGCGCGTTGACCGAAGGCGTAATCGCGCGCATCCTCACGCCAAGTTCCAATCACCCGCGCGGTATCAAGGTGATGTTGCAAGACGGGCGCGTGGGACGCGTGCAAAAGATTGTGGCGAGCGCCGCGCCGAAATAAAGAACCTCCCGCTTTTCATTTTCCTATGGGCAGACCTTTCGGGTTTTCGGAAACCCGAAAGGTCTTGTACCCCAGACCGATTAGGAATCTGATCTAGACGCGCAATCTGCCGCGAAATCCTCTTGCCGCGTAATACGATTCCGCGCCGTTGTGATAGATGAAAACGTGGTCATACCGACGGTCGCCAAAAATCGCGCCGCCGCGCGCCCGAATCTCTGGCGGCGTCAATAACCAACTTGAGGTTTTGGTATCGAACGCGCCCAATTGCTGCAGCGCGCGATATTGCGCTTCGGTCAAAAGCTCGATGCCCAACGCGGCTGCCATATCCAGCGCGCTAGTTTGCGGCTTGGCTTGTTTGCGCGACCGGAGCGCCGCGCCGTCATAACAAACGCTTCGCCGCTGCGCGGGCGTTTCGGCGGAACAATCGCAAAACAGATAGACGCCGGTTGCGTCGTCGTACCCGATAACGTCCGGCTCGCCGCCGGTGCGTTCCATTTCATAGAGCGCCCACAGTTTCGCGGGATTCGTTTCCAGTTTGGCTTGGAGCGGCGCCCAGCCAAGTTCTGGATGACGGCTCATATTGTTTTCGAAACGCGCGCGCAAGACGGCAAACAGTTCTTGGCGCTGTTTTACATTCAGTTTATTTGCGTTCGGCATATTTGGCGCTTCCTTGACGCGTTGACGGCGCATTACGCTTGCGCGATTTTGTGCGCGTACTCGTTACTGATGCGAATGACCCACCGCTCTATGTCCGTATCGGGCAAAATCGCGTCAGCCGCGTACAAAACTTTTTCGTCGAAATCTTTGACCCCTTCGATGCCGCGGCGGATGATATTGCCCTGAAACATTTCGTCGTACGCGACGAGAACGGGAATCACCAACGCGCGCTCTTTTTTCTCTAGCGCGTTATTGATCGCTTTGGTCGTTTCGACGGGATTGTAATGCGCGATATGTCCGCACCAGCCGTAACTGTGTTCGCCGATGCCGAGATTTTGTTTTACATATTCCGCCACCATATCAAAGAGTTCGCCCCATTCTTTATCGTATGTGGCGTCGCCGTAACCGATGAGAACCAACGCCTCTTGCTCCGGCTGTTTGGAAAGGGCTTGACTGCGGCGCAGCACATTTGTCGGCAGCGTGTTGGAAAAATCGAGCAAGGGCGCAATGTGCGTTTTCGCTTTGGGAACATAGCGCTCGATTTTTTCTTCCTCCAAACTCGCTACGATTTGCGGGTCGTCCTTTTGCCCGAGAATGGTTGGAATATCGTCGGCGGAATGAGGACTGATGGTCAGAAAAATTGGCGTGATGATTACGTCGGTGAAACCCTCTTGGTCAAACTCTTTCATCCGCGTCGCGATGGACGGTTCGGTGTATTCCATAAAAGCAGTTTTGGTTTCTTGAATAATGCCGTCGGCGCGAATCGCGTCGCGCGTGCGCGTTTCCAAATCCAACAGCGCTTGCCGCCAGGTTGGAGAATGAGAACCGTGATTTACCAATAATAAACCAATTTTTTGTTCAGACATGAACGTTACGCTCCCGGTTTGTATTTGGCGTGTGAGTATAAAGCAAACCTGCGTTTGGTCAACATTTTTCGCCCCCGGTTAAGCGTTCGCGCGCGGCAACAGCGCCGCGCGCGAACGCGCCGTAAAATGCGCCCCGCTCAAATCTGATATATACTCTTGACCCGTTCCAAATTCTTTTTTTGCGACAATTCAAAATGCGGCTCAAACAAGTTCAGGTTCACGGTTTCAAAACTTTTGCCAATCCGACCGCCTTTCATTTTCAAAAAGGCATCACGGCGATTGTGGGCCCCAACGGCTGCGGCAAGTCCAATATCGCCGACGCGATTCGTTGGGCGCTCGGCGAACAATCGCCGTCGAATCTGCGGACCAAGAAAACCGAAGATTTGATTTTCACCGGCAGCGCGACGCGCTCCAAAATGGGCATGGCGGAAGTGGCGCTCACGCTCGAAAATCCGTTCGCGTTGGACGAAGCTCCGCCGCCCGCGCCGGATGCGGAACCGGCGTCGAACGGCAGCGAAACGCCGCGCCCGCGCGCGTCCATCGTCGAAGAAATTCTTCGCACGCGCCCCACCGAAGTCACCGTCACCCGCCGCGCCTATCGCAGCGGCGAAAACGAATATCTCATCAATCGCCACCGCGTCCGCTTGCGCGACGTGCATGAATTGCTGCAGCGTTGGGGTTTGGCGCGTCTGACGTACGCCGTCATCGGGCAGGGGCTGATTGACCAGGCGCTCTCGCTGCGCGCCGAAGAACGCCGCGCGCTGTTTGAAGAAGCGGCGGGCATCGGTTTGTATCAAAACAAAAAAGCCAACGCGCTCGACAAGCTCGAAGAGACGCAGCAAAATTTATTGCGCGTCAACGACATTATCAACGAAATCGCGCCGCGCCTTCCCTCGCTCGCGCGCCAAGCCGACCGCGCGGGCAAATACGAAGCCGTTTCCGCCGCGTTGAATGAAAAACTGCGCGCGTGGTACGCGTTCAATTGGGCGCACGCCCAAGAAACTTTTCTCGCCGCGCAAACAGCCGAAGCGCGCGCGCGCGAAAATTTGAGCGCGCAGCGCGCGGCAATGCAAGAACTCGGCGCGCAGCTCGCCGACGCGCGCCGCGCCGCCCAAACGCTGCGCGCGAAATTGTCCGAACATCGCCGCGCGCACCAAGCGCGCGCCGACGAATACGCCGTTTTGGAACGCGATTACGCGGTGCTGCAAGAGCGCGCGCGTTTTGCCGAAACGCAGCAAGCCGACGCGCAGCGCGAATTGGACGCGGCATTGAGCGCCGAACAAAACGCCGCCAGCGCGGTCCAAGAATTTCACGCGCGCCCGCTCACGTTGGCGTTGGCAGAACCGCCGACGTTGGAACCGCCGACGGAAAACGCCGCCGCGCTTGCCGAAGCGAACGCGTCAGAGCTCGCCGCCTACGAGACCTTTCAACGCGGCGAAATCGAAAAGCTCGCGCGCGCCGCGCAAACCGCCGACGCGGAACATGCCGCGCGCTTGATGCAGCTCGACGCCGACGCGCAGCGCGGCGAAGAAACATGGCTCGCGCAAACCAAACAGCTGGGCGCAGCGGAGGAACAAAACGCGCTCCAAGCGCGCGCGCGCGCGGACGAACGCGCCGCGCAGTTGGAACAGGAACGCGCCCACGTCGAATTACAGCGCGCCCGCGCGCTCGCGCAGCAACGGCTCGCCCAATTGCGCGCCGTCGAATTTGAAACGCCGCAGCGCGGCGCGCGCGGCGCCGCGGCGGACGCAAGCGAAACGCCCGACCTTGCCGCGCGTTTGATTGCGCTGCAAAATAATTTGCCGTTGTATGAATCCGCGCTGGCGGAAATCGCGGGGCTTGCCGCCCAAGCCGACGAGATGGCGCGCGGCGAACGCGCCCTGCGGGAACGCGCGCGCGTCCAAGAACGCGTGCGTTTGGAATTGAACGCGGCGCAAACCGCGCTGACGCTGGCAGAGCGCGATACGCAGCAGACGCAGCTCGCCGCCGCCAACGCGCAGCGCGAACGCGAACGCGCGGAACGCGAACGCGTCCAAGAACAGGAACGCAATCGCCGCGAACGCGAACGCGAGCGCGAACGGATGCGCGAACAGTTTGCGCGCGCGCGTGAAAACGCGGCGCGGGAACGCGAACGCGCGCAGCGCGAACACGCTCAACTCGTCCGCGACCGCGAGCGTCAGATTCAGGAACGCGCGCGCGAAATGGAACGCGAACGTGAATTGCAGCAGCGCGAACGCGAACGTTTGGCGCGCGAACAGGAACGGGAACGCGAACGTCTGGCGCGCGAACAACAGCAGGCGGAGGAACGCTTGGCGCGCGAACGCGAACGCGCCGCGCAGGAACGCGCCGCCAAAGCGACGCGCCTCGCCAATTTTTCATCGCAGCTCGCGGCTTTGCATGCCCAGTACGCCGAGCTCCAGACGCAAGTAAATGACAAGCGCGCGGCATTGGAAGAATTGCGCGCGCAAGCGCTGCCCGACGAGGACGCGTTGGCGGCGAGCGAGACGCTGCAAAATGAATTGGAAGAGCGCGAGGCGCACTTTCGCAGCGCGTTAACCGTCGCCGAAGAAATGTACAACCGCGCGGTCTTGGAAGCCGAGCGCCGCCGCGCCGAAATCGCGCGTCTCGAACAGGAAATCGAAGACGATCTGGGACCCGTCGAATTGGATTCGGCGACGCCGCGCCAACTGCGTTTGCGTTTGGTCGTGCGAAATCGCTCGAACGGCGCGTCGCCCCTTGACGAAAACGAAACGTCCGAAGGCGCCGCCGAGAGCGCCGACGCGCCCGCCGAAGTGATTACGCTGCCGCCGGTGGACGCGCTGCCGGACGGGTACGACAAAGAAATTCGCCGCCTTAAAAATCAGATGCGTTACATCGGCAATGTGAATCCGAACGCGCCGCAAGAGTACGCCGAACTCAAAGAGCGCCACGCGTTTCTCACCGCGCAGGCGGCGGATTTGGTCCAAGCCATCGAACGCATTCATCTCGCGATCCAAGAACTCGACGCGATGATGAAACAAAAATTCCAAGAAACGTTCGACGCCATCAACGTCGAATTCAAAAAATATTTTTCGATTTTGTTTGGCGGCGGCACGGCGCGTTTGGAATTGACCGACCCGAACGATTTGATTCGCAGCGGCATCGAAATCACGGCGCGCCCGCCCGGCAAACGCGCGGCGCAGCTCGTGCTGCTTTCCGGCGGCGAACGCGCGTTGACCGCCGCCGCGTTGATTTTTTCGATTCTGCGCGTCAGTCCCACGCCGTTTTGCGTGATGGACGAAGTGGACGCCGCGCTGGACGAGGCGAACGTCGGACGGTTCCGCGACAGTCTACAAGAGCTCGCGGACGCGACGCAATTCATCGTCATTACGCACAATCGCGTGACGATGGAAGGCGCGCGCGCCATGTACGGCGTCTCAATGGGCGAGGATGGCGTGTCGCAGGTGTTGTCGCTGAAATTGGAAGAAGCGGAGAATGTAATCGTGAGATAGCGCAATCGTGCGATAGTGGGATAGAGCGCCGTTAAAAACCATTATCGCATTAACGAACTATTGCACGATTGCGCGCTGCCTATGTCTACCTTACTCGCCGCCGAGAATATTTCTTTTTCTTATAGCGGCACGCCCACGCTCAAGGATATTGATTTTGCGTTGGCGCGCGGCGCGCTGCGCGCGCTGCTGGGTCCCAACGGTTCGGGCAAAACGACGCTGCTGAAAATTTTGACGGGCATTTTGCCGCCCGCGCGGGGCGCGGTGAAATATCAGGGCGCGGTTTTGAAAACCATGACGCGACGCGAAATTGCCCAATGCATCGCGTTGGTGCCGCAAGAATTGAACTTGCAGTTTGGTTTTACCGTGCGTCAAATGGTGATGCTGGGACGCACGCCGCACGCGAGCGCGTTGGGCGGACCGTCAAAACGCGACCGCGCGATTGTTCAAGACGTGATGGAAATGACCGAAATCGGCGCGATGCAGGATCGCGTGATTACGGAACTTTCGGGCGGCGAACAGCAGCGCGTGGTGATTGCGATGGCGTTGGCGCAAGAACCGCAAGTACTGCTGCTCGACGAGCCGACGGTGCATCTGGACATTAACCATCAAATCGAAATTCTGGACCTCGTGCGGAAATTGAATCGCGAGCGCGGTTTGACCGTTTTGGCGACGATGCACGATTTGAATCTCGCCGCGTTGTATTTTGACGATTTGGTTTTGTTGGAACGCGGGCGCATTGTGGCGCAAGGCGCGCCGCCGGAGGTGCTGAACGCGGAACGCATCCGCGAGGTATTTAACGCCAAGGTCTTGATTCAGACGCATCCCGCGCGGGCAGATGCGCCGCAAGTATTTTTGCTGCCGAACGAACAGAATGGATAGGCAATTTAGAGCCGCTGAGGGCGTCAGAATGACTTGGATGATTCGCGTTCTGTGCTACAATCTCTCGCCGTGAAGACGCGAACGCGGGGGGAGCAGCGCCGCGCGCTGCGCCGCCCCTTTTTGTTGACTATCGTCGCCGTCGTTTTGGGCGTGATTGGTTTGACGCAGCTCGATACGCCGATGACGCAGCTTTTCGCCTTTGCCGCGCCGACGCCGACCGCGACTGCAACGCCTTTGCCGACGAGTACCTTGACCGCGACCCCGACGCGCACGCAAACGCCGACGCGCACGCCGACCGCGACGCCGAGCTCCACCGCGACGGCAACGGATTCTCCTACGGCGAATCGTCAAGCTACGCGCCAAGCGCGCGCCACGCAAACCGCCGCCGCGCCCACCGTCACATTAACGCCCACCGCAAGCGTCACGCCGCTGCCAGTGGCGCGTTCCGCACGCGTGCCGATTTTGATGTATCACCACATCGGAGATTTGCCGCCCGACGCGGACGCGCTTCGTAAATCGCTCACGGTTTCGTCAGAACGCTTTGACGAACAGATGAGATTTTTGGCGGAACAGGGCTATACCACGATTCATATCGCGGACTTGGTAAATTATTTTCAGACCGGCGCGCCGCTGCCCGAGAAACCGATTATTTTGACGTTTGACGACGGGTATGACGACGCGTATTTCAATGTGTTTCCGACGTTAAAAGATTTTGGTTTCAAGGGGACCTTTTTCATTATCGGCGCGCCGACGGATTACGGTTCGCCCGGTTATATGCGTTGGGAAAACGTTTTGGAATTGTCTGAAAACGGCATGGAAATCGGCGCCCATTCGTTGACGCATCGCTACAATCTGGGGCAATTCCGCGCGTCCATTCAGGACAGCGAAATTATCAAGGGCAATCAATTAATGGTGGATCATTTGCCCAATTGGACGCCGTTGTTTTCGTATCCGTCGGGCAGCTATAATCAATACACGTTGGACCTGTTGAAACAATCGGGCTATGCGGCTGCCGTGACGACGAAACAAGGCGCGCTGCAAACGAGTCAAGCGCCGTTGGAGCTGCGCCGCATCCGCATTCGCGGCGAGTGGAATATCTCGCAATTTGCGTACTGGTTCAATTATTGGTCGTCGCGTCCGTAAGCGCGATCTGCTCCGAAAATTTTCGGACGCTTGCATCCGGCGGCAGCGCCGCCGCGAGTTCGCGCATTGTGCGCTGTAAACGCGGATGAACCAAAGCGGGCGCGAGGTCGCATAGCGGAATCAAAACAAACGCGCGTTCCGCCATGCGCGCGTGCGGGATTTCCAAACGTTCGGTTTGCAAAACCAAATCGTCGTACAACAAAATGTCGAGGTCAATTACGCGCGGTCCGTAGCGGATGGTTTCCTGACGTCCCAGGTCGCGCTCGATATTTTTCAACGCGGTCAGCAAGGCGAATGGCGCCAAATTGGTATTGCCCTCGAGCGCCAGATTTAAAAAATCGGGTTGGTCGGCGACGCCCCACGGCGCGGTTTCATAAACGGCGGATAGGCGCAAGAGTTGTACGGCGGGCGCCAGACGCTGCAAGGCGCGCCGTAGATTTTGTATGCGATTGCCTTGATTCGTTCCCAGCGCGAGATAGACGATTGCCATAGCTTGATTGTAAGGGGTGTGCGTAAAGTTTTTGGGCGGACGGAAAGAAGCGATTAGAAATCGCGCCAACAAGAACACGAAACGTGCCTTCGCACGTTGGGAATCGCGTCTATCCAAAAACTTTACGCACACCCTGATTGTAACAGGAAATTGATTCGTTTGACGTTTATGCTATACTCTGGATTCGCTTTGCCTATGGATAGTATATGTTGGTCATACCTCGTGAAATTTGTCGTGAAATCAAGCACGCGTTTGGTTTCGAATGGGTTGTCCGCAATGGCGTAGGGGCGTACGCCGCCGCCAGTTTGGGCGGCGCGTTGACGCGCCGTCAACACGGTTTATTGGTCGCGCGTCCGGCGGATTCTAAAACTCTTTTTGTGACGCTCGCCAAATTGGATGAAGAAGTCGAAGTCGAAGGGCATTTGTACAAACTGGGCGCCAACGAATATCAAACGAACGTTTTGAGCCCGGATGGGTTTTTGTATTTGCAAGAGACGACCCAACAAGGCGCGCTGGTACAGTTTGTGTATGAAGCGGGACGCTTTCAATTGACCAAAAGCGTGTGGATGGAACCCGCGCGCGCGACGACGTACATTCATTACGCCTTGTCCGAACAATCGGCGCTCGCGCAATTGACGCTGGTGCCGCTGTGCGATTATCGCGCGACGGACGCTTTGACTACCGGCAGCGCGCAGTGGCATTTTCAAACGCAGCCCCTTGAAAACGGCGTACGCATTACCGCGCGCGCGGGCGCGACGCCTTATGCCTTGCTGACCGCGCCGCGCGCGAATTATACGCCGTTGGATTTGTGGTATTGGCGTTTTCAACTGCGCGCCGACGCGAATAGCGCGACCGATTTATATGTTCCGGGTTTGCTGCGCGCGACGCTGGAACCCGGCGCGACGTTGACGCTGGCGGCTTCGACCGAAACGGACGCGTCGCCGGAAATTGACGCGGCGGCTGCCATGCAAGCGGCGCGTCAACAGGAATGGTCTGACGTTCTGCCTTTTGTCCCCGCGCTGTATACTGCGCCCTGATTATGCCTTCGCTTAATGACCTTGCCGGCGTCTTTGCGCTGTTGGGCGCTCACGATCTAGAATTCGGGCTGATGCTTGCCGTCGGCGTTGTAACGCTGGTGGCGGATTGGCGCATTTCATTGGTCGCCCTCGCCGCCCAATACGTTTTGGTCGCCATTCTGCTTTCGACGCTGATTCCGCTCCAAATTGCCGCCGTCCGTATGATTGCGGGCGGTCTTGTCGCGATGATGTTTTACATTACCGCGCGGCGCGTGCAGCCGGCTCGTCGTCGTCAAGGTCAAACGCCGTCGCCCGAAAACAAAGCGCTCGCGCCGCGCGCGATTTTTTGGACCAATCTGCCGTTTCGGTTTGTCGGGTTGGCGCTGGTCGCCGTAGGCGTCGTCGCCGCCAGCGACCAAATCGTCTTGTTGAACGCGCCCTTGTTATTTTGGGTCACCGGCTTGTGGTTGACGATGGGCGGCTTGTTGACGATTGCGTTGACGCGCGACGCGCTCCGGCTCGGCATGGGGCTTTTGTTTTTCACTTCGGGTTTTGGCATCATTTATCTCTCAATTGACAACAGTTTGGTCATTTACGCGCTGCTTGTAATGGCGGATTTGGTGATTGCGCTGGCGATAGCGCATATTGCCAGCGCGCCCGCGCATTTTCAAGGCAAGCGGCGCGGCGAAATGTAAGCGCTTTTTGTGACGCTCTCGATATTCATGCTGATTCTGGTCGCCGCCGCGTTGACGCTGCACGTCGCGCGGTATTGGCGTCCTTTGGCGTTTGGCGCGAGCGTCGTGATGACCGTACTTTTGGTTTGGGCGGCGCAAAGCATTGGCGCAGGCACGAACGAAACGTTTGGGATGCGCTTTGGTTTGCAGCCGTTGGCGCGCGATTATTTGACAGTGGCGTTGGCGCTGTCGGGCATCTTGGCGATTGCGACTTCGTTCGGCGACGTGCGGCGCACGCTCGGTTTTTTGTTGTGGAGTTGGGCGGTCTGGTTGGTCGCGCTTGCGGTTGACGATTTTGTGATTGGCGTGTTTGCGTGGGTTTCGGGCTTGGCAATCATTGTGATTGCGATGGAACCGCGGCACGCGCAGCGCACCGGCGGCGCGGCGTATTTTTTGGTACTGATCGTGATTGCGGCGGGCTTGCTGCTTATTGGACATCGTTTCGTGCAGCTCTTTCCGCTCACGCCTGACCGCATAACGCTGCTCGATTCCGCCGTCCTGTTTCTCGCGTGGGGTTTGGGACTCTTGCTCGCTATCGCGCCATTCATTTTGTGGCTCGGACCGATGGCGGATGAAGCGCCGCCGCCGATTATTGCGATGCTGTTGGGTTTGGGCCAGCCGCTCGGTTTGTGGTTACTCTATTTGCTCATCGGTCAGGCGCCGCGTTTGTTGGAACAGACCAACTTGAATGTAGTGATGATGGTGGGCGGCTTGGGTTCGATTTTTATCGGCGGCTTGTTGTGCGCGTTTGAACGACGCGTCGGACGTTTGATGAGTTATGCGGGTTTGGTGGCGCTCGGCTTTATCTTGCTGGATTTGGCGCGTGGAACGCTGGAAGGCACGGCGTTTGCGGTGATTGAAATTTTCGCGCGCGCGCTGAGTTTGAGCGTGATGGCGGCGAGCATTACGATTGCGCGCGCGATTCCCAATCGTTGGGTCAATTATCTCGCGCTCGGCGTTTTTCTATTGGGCGGTTTGAATCTCGTCGGCATTATGCCGGGCGTTTCGCTGGCGGCGCGCTGGAATTTGCTTTTGGATTTCGAAGCGACGGACCGGCGCATCTTTTTCATGCTGCTCTTGGCGCTGCTCGGCGTCTTGATTGGTTTGGCGCGTTATACCTTGACGTGGCTGGAAACGCTGCCCGCCCAAGTTCCCGCGCAAGACGCGCTCGCGCCGACGCCGCCGCCCGAATCCATCAGCGGACGAATTCGTTTTCGCTTGCGCGGCGCATGGCTGTCGGGGCGCACGCGTCTCGAACAACGCGTGCCGTCGGTGGCGCTCTATACGGCGCGCGGCGTCGCCGAACGTTGGCGCGCGTTGTTTGCCGCAATCTTGTTGGGCGCGCTCGGCGCGTTTGTATTGTGGTACAGCGTCACGCCCAATCTGTGGCTGCAGCGCGCGTTGGAAACGGCGGCGCAGCTGCCGTTCATTCGTTAACTCTTATTACACAGAGCCGAGTCAAGCGTGAGCGCTGATTTAGCGCGTCCGCGTATCATGAATTGTTAAATAAAAAATCGGCGTTATACGCGCCGATTTTTTTCTTGCCGCAAATCTTTTTCTTGCCGCAAATCTTTTTCTTGCCGCAAATCTTTTTCTTGCCGCAAATCTTTTTTTGCCGCAAATCTTTTTATTGCCGCAAATCTTTTTCTTGCCGCAAATTTTTTTATTGCCGCAAATTTTTTTATTGCCGCAAATTTTTTTATTGCAGTAATTCCGCTTCGCGCAAAATGTCGCGCAATTTGTCGCGCTCGTTTTCGCCGAGCGGTACAAGCGGCGAACGCGGGGGACCGCCGTAATAGCCCAATTCGTCGAGCGCGGCTTTTAACCCCGGCACGCCCCATTTGGCGGTCACCGCTTGGTTGGGGCGAATCATTCGCAGCTGCACATTGCGCGCCGTGTAAAGATCGCCCGCGTGAAACGCGTCATAAATCGCTACGCACTCGCGCGGCGCGAGATTGCCCAACGCGGGAATCACCCCTTTGGCGCCGATGCACATTGCCGGCAGAATCGCCGAACCCGTTCCGACCATCACCGCAAAATCGGGCGGCGTGAAACGGACGATTTCACCCATCTTGGCGACGTTGGCGGAACTGTCTTTGAGTCCTTTGATATTGGGATGCTGCGCCAATTCAATGACGGTGGCGGCGTCAATTTCGAGCGTGGTCAACGCCGGCACGTTATAAATCAAAATCGGAATGGGCGACGCGTCGGCGACGGCGCGGAAATGCTGCGTCCACGCGGCGGCGTTCATTTGATTGCGAAAATAATGCGGCGTCACGATCAATGCCGCGTCCGCGCCAAGCTGCGCCGCGCGTTTCGTCAAGGCAATCGTTTCGCGGGTCGAATCCGCGCCGGTTCCGGCAATCATCAAACGGTCGGACGGAATCATTTCGCGCGCCACTGTTAATGCGCGAATTTTTTCCTCTTGGCTCAACAGCGTGTATTCGCCGTTAGAGCCCAGAATGACAAAGCCGTGCAAACCCGTTTCGAGCCAGCGCTTGAAATTGGCGCGCTGCGCTTCCGCGTTGAAATTACCGTCGGCGTCGAACGCGGTGGGGACCGGCGGCAGGACGCCCTGAATGATTTTGGACATGAACGTTCCTACTGCAATCGTGTTTGTGCGTTGGAATGAGAATGGTCAGCGCGGTAATTTTATCACACTTGCTAAAACTCGATGCCTGCTTGCGCGAGAATTCCTTTTTGATACGGATGTTTGATTTCGCGCATTTCGGTCACGAGGTCGGCATAGTCCATCAATTCGGGCGGCGCGTCGCGTCCGGTAAAAATGAGATGCAATTCCGGCGGTTTGTGTTCGCGCAGCCACGCAATGATCTCGTCCACGTCCAGCCAGCCGTAGTGAAACGCGTACGTGATTTCGTCCAACGCCACAAGGTCATAGCTGCCGCTCGCGATTTTTTCTTGCGCCAGCGCCCATGCCGCGCGCGCTTTGGCGCCGGACGCCTGTAAATCTTTGGAATCCCACGTAAAGCCGTCGCCGAACGAACGCCATTCGATGTCTAATTTTTTTGCCGCGCGAATTTCGCCCCAATTGCCGGTTTCGGCTTTGATGAATTGCACCACGCACACGCGCATTTGGCGGCCCCACGCGCGCAGCAGCGTGCCGAGCATCGCCGTCGTTTTGCCCTTGCCATTGCCGGTATTTACAATCGTCAATCCGTGTCGCATTGCGTTTCCTTTTGCGCGACGAGAGCGAATTCCTATACGATTTGGAGGCAGACCCTTTGGGTTTTCGGAAACCCGAAGGGTCTTTCACCCCAGACCGATTAGAAATCTGCTCTAGCGCCGCGCCAACGATTTAATTTCGAGCGGCAGCCCTGCCGCCATCAAATAGACGTGGGTCGCATGTTGGGCGACATAGGCGTTCACGCGGCCCAATACATCGCGAAAACGCCGCGCCAGCGCGTTTTCTGGCACAATGCCCCACCCCACTTCGTTTGATACGAGAATCAATGGAATGTCGTGCAGATGCGTCCATTCCATCATCAAGTCCAATTGCCCCAACAAGCGCTTTTCCAAATTCGTTTCATCCGCCAGCATTTCATTCGTCGCCCACAGCGTGAGACAATCCACGAGAATGAGCTGCGGCGCGCGCGCCAGCGTCGCAATCGCGCGCGGCAGTTCGCGCGGCGCCTCGAGCGTTTCCCATTCCGGCGGACGCGCGGCGCGGTGTGCGGCGATGCGCTCGCGCATTTCATCGTCCAGCGCTTCGGCGGTGGCGATAAAGAGGACGCGCGCGTGCGGCTGCGCGCGCGCCAACGTTTCGGCGTACGCCGATTTGCCGCTGCGCGCGCCGCCCAAAATCAAAATCAAGTCCGCCGTGCGCGGCGAAAACAGAGATTGTCGTTTCACGCGAGTTTTAGCGCGCGCCATACCGCCGCGCGCGAAGCGAAAAAATCTGCCGCGCCAAATACCTCTAGCGTCATTACGCCGTCAAAATTTTTTTCTTGCAAATAATTCATCACGCGCTGCAATGCGGCGGCGGGCGTATGCGTCAGCGCCGCATGGTCGCGCGCGGCGACGCCGTGTAAATGAATGACGCGCGTGCGCGCCAAATGCGCTTGCAATTCCGCCAAAGGGTCGCGCCGCTGCAGCCACAAGTGTCCAATGTCAATGCAGCGCGCGACGCCGCCGCGTTCCACGAGGTCCGCAAAATGAGCGGGGTCCCACGCTTCCACATTTTCCACGCACACGCGCGCCGCGTCCCCCACCTGCGCGACGATTTCGGCTAACGCGCGGGCGGCGTCCGCTTGCCACCGCGCCACAATTTCTTGCGACGCGTCTTGCATCAGCGCGCGCCCGTCGAGATGCATGACGTACGCGAATGGATTTAGCGCGCGGGTCGCCTCAATCGCGCGTTCGTTGCGCGCGCGCCACAACGCGTTGCTCAAATTCACATCGTGCGGCAAATGCGCCGTATAGGTGAGATTATGTTTCGCCGCCAGTTCGTTCAAACGCGCCGCCATATCCGCGTCCGGGAAATTGCAGCCGTGCGTTTCCGATTCAAACAAGACCAATTCCATGTCGTCCACGATGCCCGCCAATCGCTGCGCGTTGCCCACCAAATCCGTCTCAAACACATACGAAGTCGCGCCGAGCCGAAATTTTTTTTGCATAATCGAAAAAATTAGAGGTCGCGGCGCAAGCGTTACAACTTGGCTAGCGCAAGTCCCACAAACAAAACGGTCACTTCGACGCTTTCACAAATCAAACCGTAAATGTCGCCGGTCAAGCCGCCGAGCCGCGACAGGGCAACGCGCGCGAGCAGCGTTGCGACGACGACGGCGCCGAGCCACGCGCCCGCGCCCAACCATCCGAATGGCGCGACGCACAGCAAGGTCAAAAATGTCGCGCCCGTGATTTCGCGGCGCGTCAAACTTTTGGCAAACAGCGCCGCCATGCCTTCCGAACGCGCCAACGGAAACGCCGCCGCGTATACCATCGCCCAACGCGCGAGGATGGGCGCGAGAAACAACGTCGTCAACGACGCGTCGGCGAGCGCGGCAAATTTCAAGAGCAAAATCAAAACTAACGTCGCCGCGCCGAACGTCCCCAGATGTACGTCGCGTAAAATTTCCAGACGACGCGCGCGCGTCGTCGCCGCCCACAGCGCGTCGCCCGCGTCGCTTGCGCCGTCGAGATGCAGCGCGCCCGTGAGCGAAACCCACAACGCGGTTACGAGCGCGGCGGCGACGAGCGGACTCGCAATCTGCCGCAAGCCGCCCAGCGCGAGGACGAGGACGCCCGCCGCGAGCGCGCCGACGAACGGAAAATACAAAAGCGCGCGCGCCGAAAAATCCACGTCGCGGCGGATCGGTACTATCGTCAACAGCGCGACGGCGGCGCGCAAATCATTCATATTTTTTTGCGCCCGCGCGCCTCGCGCAATTCAATGATCGTTTCGCGCAGGTTCAAGGACGACGCTAAAAGGTATATTCTTTTTTGGTGCGCCGCAGCAGAATGATGAAAAATGGCGCGCCAATCAACGCCGTGACGACGCCGAGCGGAATCTCTTGGGGCGCGATGACGGTGCGCGCAATCAAATCGGCAATGACCAAAAAAATCGCGCCGCACAACAAAGACGCGGGCAAGAGCAAGCGATGTCCGGGGCCCAATAAAATGCGCGTCACGTGCGGCACAATCAAACCGACGAAACCGACGAGGCCGCTCAACGCCACCGCCGCGCCGGTCATGAGCGCGCCGACGGCTAACAGAAAAAATTTTTTGCGTTCGACGTTCACGCCCAACGACGCGGCTTGCTCTTCGCCCAACAAAAACGCGTCAAGATCGTTGGACAGCCAGAACGCCAGCGCGCTGCCCAATGCAATCAACGGCGTCACCGCGAGCAGCATGTTCCAACCGCTCGCGCTCACGCCGCCGAGCGTCCACAGTACGACGCGTTCCAGCGTGCCGCGACTGAGCAGCATCAGCGCCGACATGATGGCGGCGAGCATTGAACTCACGGCAAAACCCGCGAGCAGCAAAGTCGTAATCGGCGTGTGCATGCCGACGCGCGCAATGCGATATACCACCAAGACCGCGAGCAGCGCGCCGACAAACGCCGCGAGCGGCACAAAACCGAACGTGGCAAAACCGAGCGAAAAGGGAATCAAGAATGCGATGGTCGCCGCGAGCGCCGCGCCGCCCGAAGTGCCGAGCAAGTACGGGTCCGCCATCGAGTTTCGCAGCAATCCTTGAAACACCACGCCCGCGCCCGCCAAACCCGCGCCCACAATCGCCGCGCCCAAGACGCGCGGCAGACGGATTTGCCAGATGATGGCTTCTTCCGCCGCCGACCACAGTACGCCAAAATCCAAACCGAACGCGCGCTTGAGCGTGATGGCGATAATTTGGACGGGTTCGATATTGACCGTGCCGAGCCGCGTCGCAAAAATCATTGTCGCCAACAGCAGCGCGCCGAGCGCGCCCAACACGAACAGCGGATGGCGCGCCAACACGCGCACATTCGGTAAAACCGCGCGCGCGATTTTGGCGGAGGGTTCCGGCGAGACGACGTTTTGACGTGCCATAAATTTTTGGCGCAGGCGTAACGCGATGTTTGGAATTTCGCGCGTGTGGAATCGCGTTACGCCTGTCCGGTCAAAAAACTATTGCGTGAACAATTCGGGGTGAATCAGTTTCGCGGTGGCTTCCAAACCTTCCGCCACGCGCGGCCCCGGACGACTCACCAGATTATCGTCAATCGGAAACACCTTGCCGTTTTTCACCGCTTCGATAACGTCCCAGCCCGGACGTTTGCCGACCGATTCGGGCGCGACGCCGAACGCGGCGTCCGTCATGATAATGATCTGCGGATTCTGTTTGATGATTTCTTCGGCGTTGAGCTGCGGGTACGGCGAAGTGGCATTGGCGGCGATATTGACGCCGCCCGCGCGCGTAATGATTTCATCCACAAAACTGCCGGGGCCCGGCGTGAACGGTTTGGCGGGGTCCGTCGCGTCCAATTCCCAAAACACGCGCGGTTTCGTGGTCGCGTTCGCGACTTTGCTTTCGACCTCGGCGATCTTTTTTGCCATCGCGGCGACGACGGTATCGGCTTGCGCGGGATTGCCGACTGCCGCGCCGACCATTTTGATTTCGCTCTGAATGGTGTCAAACGTCGTTTTCTCGGCGCCGACGACCAATACCGGCAATTTCAATTCGTCCAATTTTTTGATAGCGTCGGGCGACGTAATCCCTGCCACCAAAACGAGGTCGGGTTTTGCCGCGACGATTTGTTCATAATTGGGGTTAAAGCCGTCGCTGAGAACGGCGACCTTTTTAACCTGTTCGGGATAATCGGAAAATTGGTCTTTGCCGACGAGTTTGTCGCACGCGCCCACCGCGCACACAATTTCGGTTGTGCTGGGCGCAAGCGAAACAATTCGTTCGGGCGCTGCCGCCAACGTAAGCGTGCGTCCCGCGCTGTCAGTGACGGTGATGCCGACTGCGGCTTGGGTGGGCGCGGCGGTGGGCGCCGTTGTCGGCGCGACGGTCGGCGCTTGGGTTGGCGCGATAGTCGGCGCAGCCGTCGGCGCGGCCGTCGGCAAGGGCGCGGGCGTCGCGGGCGCGCCGCACGCGACGATCAAGGTCAACAGCAGCGCGGCGCATAGAATGACGATTCGATTTTTATGGGAATGCATTTCGACTCCGAATGTGAAATTAGGATTTGGACGTACAACGAAAAACCTCTTGTCCTTTTGACGACAAGAGGTTGGTTTAGCGCAATTGGTTTGTGCCACAAAGCCAAACGCTTTAGATGCCTGCCCCCTTTCTCGCGAAGGAATTTTTGGGAAACGCGGTTTCCCACAGGAACGGATGAATAAAGAACCCGTAGAATCATTCATCCCAGCATACAGGCGACCTGGCTAATCGTCCGATTGGACTTACAGTTGCGGGACAGCGCGGGATTTTCACCCGACTTCGCTGTATGCAATAGAGTAAATTGTTAAGCGGCGCGCACGGCGCCGCGGCTTGGTCATTATAACCAATTTGCCCGCGCGCGCAAACTCGCTTTTTTGCCGCGTTCCCGCCGCGCGTATAATTTCAAGGATGCAAAACACAGACGAAATTTTGTGGACCGCCGCGTTCCTCAACGAACGTTTTATCGAACCCGTGTCGCCGCTCGGTTGGTCGCACGTCGGCGCGTTGTTTGAAGAATTGGCGCTGCGCGACCCGCTGCGTTATATGGGCTATCCGGACGCGGATACGATTCCAGCGACGCGTTTGTGGCGCGCGCAGCCGTTCGTGAACGTCCAAGTATTCGAGATTATTTACAAACCTTTTCCCGACGCGCTCGTGCCTGCCGACGCGACGCGTTATTTTCCCGGCGGCGACGTGAGCTATCGCCGCCGCGCGCCGTATCCGAATTCCATCCATGACGCGAGATTTGTAACGGCGTTCGCGCGCCATGCGCTGCGCGACGCGCTCAACGTTTCGCCATTGAATTATCTCAAGTGGCGAAAATTTGTCGCGTACCACGACGCGCAAACGCGGCAGTTGGAAACGCAGCTCGCCGCCGCCGCCGACGCGCGCGCGGTGTGGCGCGTGATTGAAAAATTGTACGCGCTCGACGCGCAGCTGTTGTCCATTCATCGCTGGTCGCTGACGTACGCGGATGTGTTGTATAAAATTCTCGCGGCTTGGACCGGCGCGTACGCGCCGCAGCTCATCAGTCAGCTGCCGAGCAAAACGCGCGCGGTCAACGCGCAGCTCGCCGCGCTCGCGCAAATGCCCGCGCCGTTGGACGCGGCGCTGTTGGCGCGGATTCAAACGGGCGCGCCGCTGTCGGACGCCGAACGGGACACCGCGCGCGCCTTGCAAGCTTTTTTGGATGCGCACGGGCATCGCGCTTTTTCGCTCGACCTCGCGCAGCCGACGTTTCGCCAGGACCCGACCCAATTGCTGCCGCTCTTGTCCGCGCAGCCGTTTTCCGCCCAACCCGACGCCGAGAAATGGCAGGAGGCGTATCGTAAGGCGCGCCGCGCGCTGCGTTGGCGCGAGCGTTTGCCGCTGCGTCCGACGGTTGGTTTGGCGCGGCGTTACGCGCAGCTGCGCGAAGACCAACGTTACTATTGGCAAAAAGCGCTCGCGCTCGCGCGCGCCGCCTATTTGCAAATCGGCGCGCAAGGCGCGGCGCGAAATATTCTTGCCGCGCCGTCGGATATTTTTTACGCGACGCGTTCAGAAGTTGGCGCGTATGTGTTTGGCGAGATGGACGCGGCGTTTTTGCGCGCGCGCATTCGCGCGCGGCAAAATGAATGGCGCGCGTATGGGCGCGAATTCGAGCTGCGCGGCGCGCAAGCCGCGCCGTATTTTTTGCGCGGCGACGCGCCGTTGTCGGAAGAGCGGAGCGACGCGCCGTCAGAACAAAAGTGGCGCGGGCGCGGCGTCAGTCCGGGGCGCGCGCAGGGTAGGGCGCGCATCGTTCGCTCGCCGCGCGAATTGCATCGCGTGAACGCGGGCGAAATTCTGGTCGCGCCTTCGACCGATCCGGCGTGGACGCCGGTGTTTGCGCGCTTGGGCGGTTTGATTTTGGAACGCGGCGGCGTGTTGTCGCATGGCGCGGTGGTCGCGCGCGAATATCAATTGCCGGCGGTCACGGCGATTCCGGACATTACGCGCGCGCTGCGCGATGGCGACTGGATTGCATTGGATGGCGCGACGGGCATCGTGCAGCGCATTCAAGCCGCGCCAGAGTGAGGGGCGGACGCGGAAAAAATTGGGCGCGGGCGAACATCGCGCGCGGCAAAAATTAGCGCGTTGAAAAAAAAAAGCCGGTTATTGCGCCCGGCCGCGCAATAACCGGCGATGGGCTGCTTTGGGGGGGGGAAACAAAGCAGACCCATTTTCCTAAAAAAATGCCCGCTTCTGTGCCAAAGAAGCGGGATCGTTTATTGCAAAATCCTGTCGGTCGGATGAAAAACATCCGACATACTCTTTGGCAACCGGGCTGCCATGACGTTTCCGTTTTAGGCCCCTGGGCTTTGCGTCCACAGCTTTCGCTGTGTTTGCCTTTGTCAGAGCGAGTATAGAGTTTGTCGAATTTTAGCCGAGTCTAACGCCGCGTTCAATGGGAGAATGGTACTTGTCGTTACAACGTTTTGTTGGCGAGAACGTCGTGCAGCAGCGCGATAGCGTTTTCGATATCGTTCCCGTGCGCCATTTCCAAAGGCGTGTGCCGATACCGCACCGGCAGACCCACCGCGCCGACGACGACGCCTTCGCGCGCGGCTTGAATTGGCGCGCCGTCGCCGCCGTTTAGCGCGTGCGCTTGGATTTGATACGGCAGCGCCGCGCGGCGCGCGGTCTGTATCAAAATTTGACGCGCCGCCGCGCTCGCAATCATATCCTCGTCTTGGATCACAATCGCGGGCCCTTTGCCCAAAGCCAAATTGGAATCGCCGCCGGGGAAATCTTGCGCGGACGTGGGCGCGACGACGAACGCCAAATCGGGCTGCAGCGCGAATGCCGCCGCGCTCGCGCCGCGCGCGCCCACTTCGGACTGTACGGTAAAGACGCAATACACATCGTGCGCGGCGCGTTTCAAGCGGCGCAGCGTTTCAATCAAAATCGCGCAGCTCGCGCGTCCGCCCAACGCTTTGCCGTACAAAAAATTTTCCGCCGCGCGAAATTCGCCCAACAAACACGCGGCGTCGCCCGCGCGCACGGGCGCGTCTTTTGCCGCCGCCGCGCCGACGTCCAAAAATAACGCGTCGGTTTCAATTTCGTTTCGCCGCGCGCCGCGCGTTTCGCGCCCGATTATGCCGACGGCGCCGTTTTCAAATTGCGCGCGCGCGCCGAGCAGCGTCAAAGGATTGACCGCGCCCAACAGTCCAACGCGCGCGAAACCGCGTTCGTCAAGGAATGTGACCATCACGCCGATTTCGTCGAGCGGCGCGGTCAGCATAATTTTTTTGCGCGCGCTGCCCGCGCCTTTGCGCAGCGCAATCAGATTGCCGAATGCATCGGCGCGAATTTGGTCGGCGAGACCTTTGAGTTCGGCGCGCACGAGTTCGCGCACGGTCTCTTCGCTGCCCGAAGGACCATACGCTTCGGACAGTCGTTTGAGCAGCGCTTGAAACGGCGTCAAAGCGACAGGCGGCGCGGCGTCGGAAGGGAGCGACGACGCCAAATCAAAGGTGGGAAAATGCGCGACGGGCGCGCGTTGGGTTTCTTTGCGAGTCATGGTCATAGCCCGGTTGAAATTTAGGTTCCAAGCGCGTCCGCGAATTTGGGCAGCGCCGCGCGCGCGAGGTTCAACGCGTTTTGAAAATCGTCGAGCGAAATTACGGCGGCGGGCGAATGGATGTAACGCGCCGGCACGGAAATTACCGCGCTCGGCACGCCGCCGCGCACGCGATGCAGCGCGCCCGCGTCGGTGCCGCCGACGAGCGGCTGTTTGTACTGGAACGGAATTTTTTCCTGCTGCGCGGTTGCGGCGATGAGGCGCGTCAATCCTTTGTGCGCGAGCAAACCGCGATCCGCCCAAGTCAACGCGGGACCTGCGCCGAGCCGCGTGATGGGCGCTTGGGCGCGCGGCGAAAATGGATTGGCGGGCGCGTTCGCGCGGATGCGCGTTGACGCGTCGTCGCAAATCGTCGCTTCCAACACCAGCGCGGCGTCGGGCGCAACGGTATAGCCCGCGGCGCGCGCGCCGCGCAAACCGATTTCTTCTTGGGTCGTAAAGGCGGCGTACAAATCGAACGGAAATTTTTCGCGCACGAGTTCGCACAAGAGCGCGCAGCCCGCGCGGTCGTCCAGCGCTTTGCCGCGCACGCAGCGCTCTCCAAACGTCGAAAATTTTGTGGCAAAGGTCGCATAGTCGCCGGGCATGACCACGCGCTGCGCGTCCTCGCGCGAGGATGCGCCAAGATCAATCCGCAGCGCGTCGGCGGCGATAACCTGTCGGCGTTCGCTCTCGGTGGTGCGATGGCGCGGCTTGAGTCCGATCACGCCCGGCACGGCGGCGTCGCCGATGAGGACCGTTTGCGCGGGCAAGATGCGGTCGTCAATGCCGCCGATTTTTTCAAATTGCAACATGCCGTCGCGGTCAATGTGCGTGACGAGCAAACCCACTTCGTCCATGTGCGCGGCGACCAAAATTTTCATGGGGGCGCGCGCGGCGCCGCGTTTCGACGCGCGTTTCACGGCGAGCAGATTGCCCAGCGCGTCCACGCGGTATTCGTCCACGTATTTTTGCAGGTGGGCGGCGATGAGCGCGCGCACGGCGGTTTCATTGCCCGAGACGCCGCGCGCGTTGGATAATTTTTCCAGCAGCATCATTTTAGCGTTTGCGTTTGGCGCGTCGCGGCGCGTTTGGGCGCGCGGCGCGTTTCTGCCGCGCGGAAACGCGCGTAAAAGTTTCGCCTTGCAGCGCGCGCGCGTCGTCGGCGGCGAGGTCGGCTGCGAACGCGCGCAAAAGATTTGCCGTGTGCGCGAGGTCGGACAGCGCGATGGTTTCGACGGACGAATGCATGTAGCGCAGCGGAATTTCGACGAGGCCCGTTGGAATGCCGCCGCCGGTCACTTGCATCGCCCACGCGTTCGTTGCGGTGCTGCCGCCGTACACGGTGATTTGATGCGGAATGGCGTGTCGCTGCGCGGCTTGACGCAATTTTTCAAAAACGACAGGATGGATATTGGCGCCGCGCGCGATGCCAGGCCCTTGCCCCGTTTGCGGCAGCGCATCGTCGTTCATGCCCGCTTGCTGCGCGTACGTCACATCGAGCGCGAGCGCGATGTGCGGTTGAATGGCGTACGCGGCGGTTTGCGCGCCGACATACAAGGAACTGTCCTCTTCGTTCACATTCGCCACCGCGTAAATGTCCCACGCGAGCGCGGCATTTTGGATCTGTTTTAGAAATTCGAGCAGCGCGGCGAGTCCCGCGCGGTCGTCGAACGCTTTGCCCGCGCGCATTTCGTTTTGCAGGGGAATGACCGCGCGGTCGAGCGTAATCGTATCGCCGGGGCTGACGAGTTCGCGCACGCGCGCGTCGTCCATGCCGACGTCAATAAACAAATCGGCGAGCGCGAGCGCGCGTTTGCGTTCGTCGGGGCTGAGGACGTGCGGCGGACGTGAGCCGACGACGCCGGGCAGAGTTTTGCGTCCATGCACCCAGACGTTTTGCGAAGGCAGGACGCGCGGATCCCAATAACCGATTTCTTGAAAACGGATAAAACCGTCTTGAATGTCGGTCACGACGAGACCGATTTCGTCCATGTGCGCTTCGACGAGGAGGCGCGGCGCGTGGGAAACGGACGCGCGGCGAGCGCGGCGGCGCGTTCGCGCGGCGCCCGCGCGTTTGACGCCGACGACGGAACCGAGCGGCGTGATTTCCACCGCGTCAACGAGTTTTTGAAATTCGCGGACGACGAGGGCGCGCACGGCGTCTTCATGTCCGGACGCGCCGGGCGCTAGAGCTAATTTGGCGAGGGACTCGGTCAGCGTTGTCATACGTTTGTGCTGCCGATTGTATGCGAAACGCGCGCGGCGTCAATCGGCGGGGATTATTTTTTTCCCAGCAAGCCCTTTAATAAAATCACCGCGCCTTTTTTGTCCAATGGTTCGTTATTGTTGCCGCATTTCGGCGATTGCACGCACGACGGACAGCCGAATTCGCAGGGGCATTGTTCGATGGTTTCCAGCGTCGTCTTCCACAAGGATTCCAATAACGCGAACGCTTTTTCGGTGATGCCGATGCCGCCGGGGAATCCGTCGTAAATAAAAATTTGCGGTTTGCCCGTATCGGGATGAATCAGAATCGAAAGCCCGCCAATGTCCCAACGGTCGCACATGGCAAACAAGGGCAAGAGTCCGATGCACGCGTGTTCCGCCGCGTGAAGCGAACCCGCGAGGTCGCATCCTTCGCGCGAAATTTGGCGAATCAATTCTTTGGGAATGTCCCACCACACCGCTTTGGTGTCAAACAGTTGCGGCGGATAATCCAAATCTATCGTCGCCAAAACTTCTTCGGTGAATTGGCGTTTGCGGCGATAACCGACGATTTGTTCCGTCACGCGCACATCGCCGTAATACGCGAGAGTGTTCCCCACCTCACGTTGACGCAATGATTTCAAAATGCGCGTCTCGCCGTTCTCGCGCACTTCGGTATAAAAATCCACGTCAACGGGTTTGCAATACGCCGCGCCCGCTTCCAAATCCAATTTCGTAATCAAGTACGAATCGCCTTGATGCAGATAAATGGCGCCGTCGTAGCAGCGCTGCATCGCCGTCGTCGCTTCGATTTCTTCAATCGTCTTGTTATTTTTCGCGTCCACCAGCGAAACAATTTGGTCCGACACGGAACGAACGTTGACGCGCTCGGCGGGATAACCGAGCCCTTGAAAATACCATTGGTCGCTGCGAAACAGGAGAGCGCCGCTGCGTTCCAAACGAATCATCGCTTCGACGAAACCGGGTCCGAATAAATCTTCGTCCGCGTTCGTCAATGGCAATTCGTACGCCGCGCACGGCAAATGTTTTTCGAGAATGTACGGATTGTCGGGATAAATCAACGCGTGTTCCACCGGTTTGGCGAATAATACTTCGGGGTGTCGCATGAAAAATTGATTTAACGGGTCGTCCATGCCGACGAGAATCGAAAGCGCGTCGCGCGTTCCGCGTCCCGAACGTCCGACTTGCTGCCACAACGACGCGATGGTGCCGGGAAAACCGACGACGACGGTCGCGTCGAGATGTCCCACGTCAATGCCCAATTCCAACGCGTTCGTCGCCGTCACGCCCAGCAATTTGCCCGAAAACAAATCGCGCTCGATGGCGCGCCGTTCGTCGGCGAGATAGCCCGCGCGATACGATCTGATCTTGTCAACGAGTTCGGGCGCGGTGCGTTTTAGATTGTCGCGCGCGTACAGTAAAACGAGTTCCGCGAGTTTGCGCGCGCGGACGAATGTAATATTCCGCATTTTTTCGCGCACGAGCGCCGAAAACAGATACGCCGCTTCCGCATTGGGGCTGCGGCGCGCCGTGCGCGTCCGGTCAACGAACGGCGGATTCCACAATGCGAATTCGCGCTGTCCGCGCGGCGCGCCGTCTTCGGCGATCGCTTGGGCGCGGCGGCCCGACAAACGCTGCGCGTGTTCGCCCGGATTCGCAATCGTCGCGGAACAAAAAATAAATTGCGGGTCGGCGGAATAGTATTCGCAGATGCGCCGCAGCCGCCGCAGCACGCACGCGACCTGCGAACCGAATACGCCGCGATAAACGTGCGCTTCGTCAATGACGATGTATTTCAGGTTGGCAAAGAAATCCGCCCACATCGAATGATTGGGCAAGATGCCGAGCGAGAGCATATCGGGATTCGTGAGGATGATATTGCCGCGCCGCCGCAGTTTTGTACGCGTCTCGCGTTTCGTGTCGCCGTCGTACGTGTCGAAAACAATTTGCTTGTTCGTTTCGAGAACGTTCGTTAATTCGTCCAACGCGCGCAGTTGGTCTTGCGCCAGCGCTTTGGTTGGAAACAGGTACAGCGCGCGCGCGTGCGGCGCGGCGAGAAGGGCTTCGAGAACGGGAACGTTATAGCACAACGTTTTGCCCGACGAGGTACTTGTGGCGACGACGACGTCATTGCCCGCGCGCGCGGCATTGATGGCGCGCGCCTGATGCGAAAAAAATTTTTCAATCTTGAGCGCGTACAGCGCGTCCGCGAGCGCGGGATGCAGCGGCTGTTCCAACGCCGCGTATTTGGCGGGGCGCGGCGCGATGCGTTCGAGATGTACGATTTGGTTGGCGTAACGTTTGTCGGAACGGAGGGAGGCGAGAAATTGGGTGGGAGTCACGGGGATTTTTGATTTTGGATTTATGATTTTGGATTGGCGATTCGCGAAAAGCCAAGGGATGAAAAACCGCCATCGGAAGGGAATGGCGGCAGTTATCTCACCCAAAGCACAGGAACAACGTCTTCAACCGATTTGAATTCTGGGTTTCTAGTGATAACCGTCGCTTTCAACTCTTGCGCGAGCGCGACGGCAAAGGCATCGGCGTAAGAAAGACGATATTGGCTTTTGACGCGCGCGGCGGCTCGGATGCGCTTGCGATTCACGCCCATCAGTTGGATAGGATATTGGTCAAACTCTTTTTCGAGTTCTTCCGCAAACTTGGAACCGCGTTCGCGCTCAATGGTATAGAGGATTTCACCCCAATTTATCAAACTCATGTAGAGCGCGATTTCATTATTTTGGGCGTCTGCGAGTCGTTGCGCGACGAGTTCTTCGCCCTTTTCGTTTTCCAACAGCGCGAGAATGGCGTGCGAGTCGATCGCGAATTTCGGCTTCTTCGCGCGCGAGTTCCGCGCGCCTGTCGGCAAGGAGCGCTTGGGTGAGAGAGGTGGCGCCTGCATATTTCTCCTGCATCTCCTTAATCAAAACCCGCACATCCTTTTTCCGTTTCGGCGTACCTGTTTTGACGGCTGTCTTTGCGGATTCGGGTTTGGATTGTTCATCCATAAGCTTTTAAGTCGTTCGACGCGCCGCGCCAACGCTTGATACTCGGCTAGGGTAACAGGAATCATTTGTGAGGGTGTCATTTTTTTCTCCCTACGCTGCACAGCATAACATATTCGCTGCAAAAATCAAGCGAATTGGCAACCTTAAAATTCGCGCGCGCAAACTTTCGCGCGCGGTTCATCCGCGCCGCGTCAAACGCAATTATAACTCGCAAATAGCTGCCCCATTCCATCCAAGCCCGCCGCGTCCAAGTACGAGGCGTGCATTTGAAAATTCACCGCCGGCTCCAGCAATGGCCCTTCGATAATCGTCGCAAAAGGGCTGCCGCTCAAGACGCGATGGGCAAAGGTGAGGTACAGGCGGTTCAAGACGCGTTCTTTTAACAACAGATGCAAAATTTTAGGTCCTGCGCCGGAATAGATTATGCGATAGCCCAATTCGTACGCGCGCTGCGCGAACAATTTTCCCTCCACGCGATTTTCGCCCGCCACAATGACTTTGCCCGCGCGCTGTTCGATTTCGCGCACGCGCGCGGGATTGGGCGCGCCCGTCGTGAAAAAAATCGCCTTGCGCCCGTCGCGCGTCAATACGTCCGGAATCGGGAAATCCAAACTGCCGCTGATGATGGCGATGTCGGGCTGTGGTTTTAGACCGCGCGCCGCGCGCCATTCGCGCAGATCCGCAAAACGCGGATCGTCCGTTTGCAAAATTTCTTGCGCGCGCCCTTGCGCCCACTCGCGCAAATATCTGCCGCTGCTGATAATCAAATCCGCTTGCGCCGCGAGCTCTTGGTACAAGCGCCAGTCGCGTTCGTTCGCGATATTTTTCGGCACCATCAAACCCGAACCGTCGGGGCGCGGAATCGCAATGCGTCCGTCCAAACTCGTCACAAAGTTCGCGTAAATGTACGGCGCCGCCGCGCGGGCGAACTGGCGCACGTCGTGCGCGAGATACAAGCCGCGCAGCGCGCGTTCGGCGTTGGGCGGCGGATAGAGCTGCAAAAGGGGTTGTTCCATCATTCGCGTATTTTGATTGGCAAAATTATTCGGCTTGCAAACGGTCGTTCAATTGTTCGCGCGCGCCGCGCTCTTGAAAGGCGCCGTACATGGCTTGCGTGACCATTTTCGAGCCGGTCTGATTGACGCCGCGCATGGTCGCGCACATGTGCTGCCCCGTCACGATTACGGCGACGCCGCGCGGATGCAGCAGCGTTTGCACAAAGTCGGCGATTTCGCGCGTCATTTTTTCTTGCACCTGGAGCCGCCGCGCGTACATTTCGACGATGCGCGGAATTTTCGAGAGTCCGATAATTTTGCCGTCGGGAATGTACGCCACATGCGCTTTGCCGAAAAAGGGCAGCATGTGATGCTCGCACAAACTGTAAAATTCAATGCCTTTGACGACCACCATATCGTCGTAAGCGCTTTCAAACAGCGCGCCGTTGACGAGCGCCGTCGGGTCCACCGCATAGCCGCCGAGCAATTCCTCGTACGCGCGCGCGACGCGTTCCGGCGTTTTACGCAAACCTTCGCGCGTCGGGTCCTCGCCCACGTTCACGAGAATCGTATGCACCGCCGCCGCAATCGCGCGCTGCGCGTTTTGTTTGGCGGTTTCGCGCGCCGTCGCGCGTTCGGGCATTGCGGTTTGCCATGCGGCATCGTCATACGCGCGCGCGACGCGTCCAAGTTGGGGCGCGGTCGTATGCGTCTGGAACGCGTTTTGAACCAAACGCTGAACTTGGACGCTCATGTCCGACGCCGGGCGTATATCATCCCGCGCCGCGCCCAACCGATCCGCCAATTCCGCCAACGTGGGACCGTCCGGCGGAATGACGTAATCGGGATTAACGTCCGCGAGCGCGCGCGCCATAAAAGCGCGTTCAAAAATTTTCGGGTCGGGAATTTTCAATTCGTCGTCGTCAATGATTTCTTGATCGTACAAAACCAAATCCAAATCAACCGTGCGCGGCGCGTTCTTGTCCGCCGTCCGCACGCGTCCCAATTCGCTCTCGATGCCGCGCAAGGCGTCCCGCAAAGCGTGCGGCGTCAATGTCGTCAACAACCGCGCCGCGCCATTGTAAAAGCGCGGCGCATTCGGCGCGTCGCCCAGCGCGGGCGTATCATAGACGGGCGAGACGGCGAGCGTCGTCCCCAGACGGCGCAAACGCTCCACCGCGCGCGGATAATTAATTTCGCGTTCGATATTTGAACCAATGAAAATATAGGCGTCGTTCATCAGATTTGAGATTCCATTTCGTCGCGGTCATTGCGGCGCGTCCGTTTGTTCCAAACCAAAATCGGCGCGCGTGCGCGTAATCGTTACGCCGACCGAACGCGCAAAACGCAGCGCGCCCGGTTTTTCCAAACTGACCTGCACGCGCTGCGCGCGCGGGTCGCGCAAACAAATTTCGGCGATGCGTTCCACCAAACGCTCGACCAAAAAATGATTGGATTTTTCGACGTACTCGATAATCTGTTTGGCGACGGTGCGATAATTGAGCGTATCTTGAATCGCGTCGCTGGCGGCGGCGGGACGCGTATCCGTCCACAGCACGAGATTGACCAGTACGTCTTGTTTGTTTTTGCGTTCCGATTCGTTGATGCCGATGATACAGCGCAGCAGCAAATCGCGGATTTCGATTCGATCCAGTTCCATTTTTGTGCGGGATTTTACGGCGCGGCGCGCGCGCGTTATGAGTTAGTGGGCAAAATTCAGGAAACGTTACGTGGCGCGCTCCGCCAAATACTCGATTAAATCAATCTTGCTCACGATGCCCGTCACCTGTTCCGCCTCGCACACCACCGCGACTTTGCCGTGCCGAAAAATCTCGGACAGCGCCGCGAGCGACGATTCAGGGCTAACGATTTCGGCAGAGTCGCGGTCAATGATCTCTTCAATCGTTTCCGCCGCGTCGTGCGGGCGTTCCGCGCCGAGCAAGTGATTCAACAAATCCACTTCGGTAATCATGCCCACGTAACGCCCATCGTTTTCGACCACCGGCAGTTGTGAAATGTTGAATTGTTTCATGCGCGCAATTACGTCCAGCTTGCGATCGCGTTTGTGCGCCGTGACCACCGCCATCTTTTTGAGCGTCAATAATTCTTCGACGCGGCCTTCGGTCAAGGGCGCGTCGAGCAAACGATTTTCGCGCATCCAATCGTCGTTGAAAATTTTCGACAAATAGCGCGAACCCGAATCGGGCAGAATCACGACGACCAATTTATCCGCGTCCAAATTTTTGGCGTACTGTAACGCGCCGCACACGGCGGAACCCGACGAGCCGCCGCAGAACAATCCTTCTTCGCGCACCAAGCGCCGCGTCATTAAAAACGATTCGCGGTCTTGGGCTTGGACCACATCGTCCACGTACTGCAAATCCAACGTCGTCGGCAAAAAATCTTCGCCGATGCCTTCGATTTTGTACACTTTAGGAAACACGCCGTCGGGAATTTTGCCGCCCGCTTTAAAGGTGTTGTACAACAGCGAGCCGAGCGGATCCACGCCAATCACCTGCACTTGGGGATTTTGCTCTTTGAGAAATTTTGCCGTTCCCGTAATCGTGCCGCCCGTTCCCATGCCGCATACGAGAGCGTCAATTTTGCCCTGCGTCTGTTTCCAAATTTCGGGCCCCGTCGTTTCGTAATGCGCTTGCGGATTCGCGGGATTCCAATATTGGCCCGCGAGAATGGTGTTGGGCGTTTCTTCGGACAAGCGTTTGGAAACGGAATAGTACGAGCGCGGGTCGTCGGGTTCGACGGCGGTGGGCGTAATGACGACGCGCGCGCCGTACGCGCGCAGCAGGCGAATTTTTTCCTCGCTCATTTTGTCGGGCATCACAAAAATACATTTGTATCCTTTGATCGCCGCCGCAATCGCCAGCCCGACGCCGGTGTTGCCGCTCGTGCCTTCGACAATCGTGCCGCCCGGTTTCAATTTGCCTTCGCGTTCGGCGCGTTCAATCATCGCCAAACCGATGCGGTCTTTGACCGAGCCGCCCGGATTCATAAATTCCAATTTGGCGTACACTTGGGCGCGCAGCCCGCGCGTCACTTTGTTCAATTTGACGAGCGGCGTATCGCCAATCGCTTGTACCACGTCGGCATAGACGCGTAATTCAGAATTTTCCATGCGGATTCCTCGCTCTGATTGTCGCGGCTGAAAATTTTTTGCAGTATAGCACGCGCGTTTGGCTTGGGTCAATGCGCGCGCCAAAAAGAGAATCGCGGTCCCGTTCACCGCGATTCTTGCGTCAAGGCGTACACCGCGCGCCGCGCGCGTCCGCTCGCTTTGGCGATGCGTTTCACCGCTTCCGTGCGCGGCACGCCTTTTTTCAGCAACGCGCGCATCTCTTTTTTTACCCGCGCATCGTCCCACGCTCTGTCTGCCGCCTGCCGTCTGCCGTCTGCCGCCTGCCCATCAATCACCAATGTAAATTCCCCGCGCGGCTCATTCATCTCAAAATATTCTCGCGCTTGCTCAATCGTCCCGCGTCGAAATTCTTCGAACTTTTTTGTCAATTCGCGCGCCACACAGATTTGCCGCGCCGCGCCGAAAATTGTTTCCATATCTTGCAACGCGTCGCGCAAACGGCGCGGCGTTTCAAACGCGACGATGGTATCGCGTTCATTTTGCAATTCGCGCAAAAATTTTCGCCGCGCCTGCGGTTCGCGCGGCAAAAAGCCGACGTACAAAAACGCGTTCGCCGCAATGCCCGACGCGACCAACGCCGTCAACACGGCGCTCGGTCCCGGAATCGGCGACACGCGATGACCGCGCCCAAGCGCCTCGCGCACCAGCGCTTCGCCGGGGTCGTTGATGCCCGGCATCCCCGCTTCGGAAATTACGGCGACGTCGTTTTTTTCCAGAACCGCGAGAAGGATTTCGAGTTTGCGCTGGCGGCTGTGTTCAAAAAAAGACGTGACGGGCGTGTGAATGTCAAAATAATTCAGCAGCTGTTTCGCCGTCCGCGTATCTTCCGCCGCGATGCACGCGACCGCGCGCAGCGTTTCCAGAGCGCGCGGCGAAATGTCTTTGAGGTTGCCAATCGGCGTGGCGACGAGAAAGAGCGTGGACACAGCGTCAGTCAAATTCTACAAGCCATAGAGCTCGCCGTATTTTTGTTTCAAATACGCGAGATACGAACGCGTTTGCAAAGGTTCGCCGGTGATTTGTACGGCAAGTTCATTGAGCGTAAATTTTCTGCCGTGTTGATAAATTTTGGTTTGCAGCCAATCCCGCAGCGGTTGAAAATCGCCGCGCGCAAATTGCGCGTCGAGGTCGCCCAATTCCTTGCGCGCTTGCTCGAACAATTGCGCCGAGAAAAACGTGCCGAGCGAGTAGGTGGGAAAATAGCCGTACAAACCCATAGACCAATGAACGTCTTGGAGCGCGCCGTGCGCCACATCGGGCGGCGTGACGCCGAGATACGACGACATGGCTTCATCCCACCACGTCGGCAGTTCGGACACGCGCAATTTATTTTCGAGCAGCAGATTTTCCGCCTCGAAACGCAGCATGATGTGGAGCGAATAAGTCACTTCGTCGGCTTCGACGCGAATGAACGACGGCTGCGCTTTGTTCACGGCGCGATACAATTTTTCCGCGTCCATGTCCGCCGCGTTTTTGCGAAAGGTCTTTTTGAATTTCGGAAAAAAGAAGCGCCAGAACGCGCGCGAGCGTCCGACCAAATTTTCCCACAAGCGCGATTGCGATTCATGCACGCCGAGCGACGCGCCGCCGGACAGCGCGGTGCGTTCGAATTTATCGGGCGAACCCTGTTCGTACAGGGCGTGACCCCCTTCGTGCAGCGCGCTGTACAAACACGAACTGACGAGATTCGGCAGCGTTCGATTGGTCACGCGCACGTCGTGATTGGAAAACGTGGTGCAAAAGGGATGCGGCGCGCGGTCCATCCGTCCGCGTGCAAAATCATAACCGATGGCGCGCAGCGCCTCGTGCGCCAGCGTCCACTGTTTCGCCTCGTCGTACGTGCGATGCAAAACCGCGTCGTCCACGCGCTTGGTCTTGGCTTGGATGGCGTGAACGAGCGGCACCAGTTCTTGACGCACTGCGTCAAAAATTTCCGTCACTTGGGCGGTGGGCATGTCCGGCTCGTAATCGTCGAGCAGCGCGTCGTACATGCGCGTCGTATAGCCGATGTATTCGGCTTGGCGCTGTTTCAATTCCAACATGCGCGCGAGATGCGGTTCGAACGCGCGCCAATCGTTTGCCGCGCGCGCTTGCGCCCACGCCGTCGTCGCGAGGCCGCTCGCGTGCGACAATTCGCCGACGAACGCGGCGGGCAAGCGTATCGCTTTGGAATACTCGCGCTTGAGAACGCGCAAGTGCGCGGCGGTGTCGTCGTCGTACGGCAATTCGCGCGTCTCTGCGCTCAAATCGTCAATCAGATGTCCGACGCGTTCCGCCGTAAATTTTTCGTGACGTAAGCGCGAGAGCAAACTCGATTGCAATGCGCGCGCGGGCGCGCCGCCCGGCGGCATAAAAGTTTGTTGGTCCCAGCCGAGGACCGATTCCGCTCTGCCGAGATCTATAATTTCGCCGCTGAGCGTCGTGAGTTCTTGAAGTTTATCCATACGTTAAAATCATCCGTTTCCTGAAATCATTTGCTGCCGTTTCGCTTCATATAATAACACGCTTGCGGCGCACGCCAGATTTAGCGAATCCAACTGCCCGGTCATGGGAATGCGCGTCGGCTGCCCGGCTTGCAAGAGCGCGTCGGGCAGACCTGCGCCTTCGCTGCCAAACACGAGCGCGAGCGGCGGGCGCAAATCGGCGCGCCAAAATTCTTGCGCCGCGCGGTCGCTGGTTGTGACGAGCCGCACCGAGTGAGCGCGCGCCCATGCCAAAAATTCCGCCGCCGTGTCCACGCGCACGCACGGCACGGCGAACAAGGCGCCGCGACTGGCTTGGACGACGGCGGGCGCGTACAAATCCGTCGTCGCGCCGATGAGAATGACGCCGCGCGCGTTCACCGCGTCCGCCGTGCGTAAAATCGCGCCGAGATTGCCGGGATTGCCGATTTGATACAGCGCCACCAAGAGCGCGTGCGCGTCCAGACGGATTTCGGTCAAGGCGCGCGGCGCGATTTTTGCCACCGCCGCCAAGCCCGAAGGATTTTCGCGTTCGGCGAACGATTCAAAGACGGCGCGCGAAACGCGCACGACGCGCGCGCCGTGCCGTTCTTGCGTTTCGACAAACGCGTGCGCGCGCGGGCTCGTGAGCAAATCGGGCGCGACGAGAATCATTTTTAGCGGCGCGTTATTTTGCGCGGCGCATACCAGGGGTTGAATGCCTTCGACCAAAAATTCGCCGCGCGCGTCGCGTTCTTTTTTTCGCGTCAACGCGCGCAGCTCTTTGACGAGCGGATTCGCGAGGGAGGTAATCAAGGCGGCGTTTGTCCGGATTCAGCCAAACCGCGCTGCCACGCGACATCGCGTTCGCCGCGCATCAAAACTTGATCGTAAAATTTATTATAGCCGAGCGCGTCCAATTTTTGCTTGAATTGTTCCAGCGACGGTTTGTCGTCCGCTTCCCAGATTTCGAGCAGCGCGCCCGGGGCGGACAGCGTATAACCGACGACGGGCGTGACGTTCGCGCTTTGCGCGGCGCGGCGCACGCGCGCGGCGAAACCCGCTTGTTCTTCTTCGGACAGTTGGCGCCACCCGGCTTTATAGTGCGTGATGAGAATGAGCGCGAAACGTTTTGACATCGGATCAAGAATAGAGAACGGATGGCAAATGGCGGATGATTTACGCGCGTGACGTGAGGATTGCCATTTGCGATTCGTCGGACGCGGTCGGCTATTTGGGCATCTTGGGCGCGTGAATCGGATGTTTGTGTTGACCGACCAAAACCGCCAACATGCCGCCGCGCTGCGCGACATTGACCACCTGTTTTTGCGACGCGCGGCCCAGCACCGCCAAACCGTATTTCGTCGGCGCGAAACCATAGACCACGTAAAACGGCGCTACGGTCGGTTCGCCGCTTTCCGCCAAGACCGGAAATTCGTACACGGGAATGTGCGCGAGACGCTGCACCACCCAAGCCGCAGGTTCGTTCACCGCGCGTTCGATGGCGGCGTCCCAATCGCGCTGCAGCGTAGAGGGCCCAATCAAGACATCTTCGCCGCCGTACGCGCGATTCGGTTTAATGACCAAAATTTCGCGGTTCGCGCGCGTAAATTCCAAGAGTTCGACCAATTCGCCTACCGGGTCGGTCGTGCGCGCCGCGCGCAAGATGCGCGTCCACATGACATGGCGGCGAAAAACGTTGCGTTCGTCCATCGTAAAGTGCGCGGCGAAACGCGGATCGGTCAATACTTCGAAACAGGATTTGTGATCGAAATCGCCCGCCATCGAACTGACCATTTGATTTTGGCGCAAGAGATGTTTCATCGGGCGCACGTTCATGCCTTCGGTTTCCATCTCTGCCAATTCGCTGGTTTCATAATCGCGATAGGCGACGTCAATGACGTGATTTTCGTAATACACTTGGCCGCCGCGCAGGTACAATTCTTCGGGGTCGGCGTGATAAATTTCGATGCCGCGCGCGCGATAGTATTGCAAGAGCGATTCTTGTTCGTTGGGGCCATCGCCGGCGTATTTCGGGTCAATGAAACAGATGGCGCGCCCTTGGCGTCCGATGATTTCGGCGTGGTCGAGCATTTCTTGAATAAAAATGTCGCGCAAATCCGCCGTGGGCTTGAGTTCCAAATCGGGCGCGACCGATTCCATCACCGGCACGACGGTCTCCATGATAATTTCTTCTACCGTCGGAATCAGATGGATGCCGCCCGCGCCGACGAGATTGGCTTCGATGAACGCGAGGGAATCTTTGGAAAACGCGCCCGATAAATCCGCGACCGCATCGAGCCGTCCAAAGATGGTGTGAAATTGATTGTGACTCGCGCCCCACGTATCCCAAAGCCATTTCGCTTCGCCGTCTCCCAATGGCACGACTTCGCGCACCTGAAAATCTTTGAGATACAGTTCGGGCATGCGCTTGAGCGCGCCGAGCAGCGTTTGCGAAACGTAATGCAGATAATTCAATTGTTCCGCGAACATGGCGAGCGGGCGCATGATGACGTTAATGGCTTCGGTCTTGCCGTCGCGGTAATAGACCAGCTCTTTGCGCAGCGCTTGGTCGTGCATCGCTTGACTGAGCTGCTTGACCGTTTCGGGCGTCAAAGACGCGAAAATTTGGCGAAGATACAAATCGAGCGAAACTCCGCGCAAGCCGTGTTCATCGGGGTTGAATGCCAAGTTCATAAATCGTATCGGCAACATTATAGCGCGGTGTGGGATGAGGGTAAAGGGGGTATTGGCGCGCGGAAATTTGCCGCCGGATTTTTATGGCGCGGCGATGATTTGTTGAAGCGTCTCGAACGCGCGTTTTGGCGTCCCGTCCGCGCGCAGCAAACCAAAATGATCCGCCGCGTCGTCGCCCGCGCGGTCTTGTAATTCGTACCACACAATCGTCGGCGTCAAATCCCACAGCCGGGTGAAAACCGCGCGCAGCCAATTTGCCGCGTCCGCTTCGGATTGCGGCGGCGCGTTGCTCCACCAAGTCACGTCCGTCGGCGCGCCGATTTCGGTGAGCCACAGCGGAATGGCTTGGTCGCCGAATTGATTCATCACCGCGCGCGTCGCGCCGATTTTCGCGCGCAAGGTTTCGATGCCGCTGTTGGGCAAAAGATACGGATGAATCGCCATGACGTCAAAGAAACCGCGCGCGCCGGCGCGATAGGCGTTCTCTAAAAAAGCGCCAGCCAATTGAACGTCGCCGCCGCCCTCGACGCCGTTGCCGCTCAAGCCGCCAAACACAATCACCGCGTCCGGGTCGGCGTATTTCGCGGCGAGATACGCTTCTTGCAGCAGCGCCGTATAGCGCGCGGGATCGGGCTGCGGTTTCCAAAACGCTTGGGCGTTGGGCTGGTCCCAAATTTGCCACACGCGCACGTCGTTTTTGAAACGCTGGACGACCGCGTAGGTAAAGCGCGCGAAATCGTAATCGTTCAAGGGCGCGGCGTACAAACGCTCGCGCCAATCGTTGGAATTTTGCGCGGCGGACGCCCACCAACTCGCGTGATCGAGTACGCCCAAAATTTCCAGATCGTGCGCGCGCGCGATTTTTACGACGGCGGCGTAATCGTCAAATTTCCATTCGTCGCGCGTCGGATTGAGCAGGTCCCAATTAAAATCCAGCCGCACGAATTGAACGTTCGCCGCTTGAATTTTTTGCGCGGCGCGTTCCACGTCGTCCAGCGTGGGATAGTACGGCGCGTAGCGGCGTTCCCACAGCGCGACGACGCCATAGCGCCAGGCGGGCAAGCGCGGCGCTTGGAACGCGACGATGCGGCGTTCGACGCGCACATCCTGTCCGTTCGCGTCGGTCACAATCAGCGCGGCGTTGTACGCGGCGGCTTGCGTGTACACAAATGGCGGCGGCGCGGCGTCCGCGCTGTCCGTTTTGCCGTCGCCGTCAAAATCCCATTCGTACGCGTACGGCGGCGCGCCGCCGGAAACCTCTGCGCGGAACGCGACAGAAAAAGGCGCGTGGCCCGAAACGTTTCTAAACGTCGTTGCGGCGTCGGGAAAAATTTTTGCCGTGAGCGGCGGCGGCGTTGGCGTGGGCAGCGCCGTAGCCGTCGGGATGGCGGTGGGCGTCGGCGTTGGCGCCGCGACGGCGCACGCGCTCGAGAGCGCGAGCCACACGAGGACGAACCAACGCGCCATTACGCTTCCCCGCGCGTTTCGCGCGTCAGCTGTTCAAAAAACGCGCGCATGAACGCGTCGCGCTGCACGGCGATCTTTTGCGCGGTCGGCGTAAAAAAACGTTCGCGCAAACGTTTGAGTTTGACGTGATATTCGTCCACCGGCGTATGCGACGCATTGTGTTGATGGCGCGTCGCCGCCGCGTCCGGTTTCGGTTCGCTGTACAATTTCTGATTGGTCGAACCCGCGACGGCGTACGCGCGCGCGACGCCGATGGCGCCGATGGAATCCAACTTGTCGGCGTCAAACAAAATTTTCGCTTCGAGCGACTGCGGCTGCGCGGTTCCGCGAAAACGATGCGAACGAATCGCGTCCGCCACGCGCGCGCTAAAATTTTCGTCCGCGCCGTTTTGCCGCAGAAAAAGTTTGGCGTCGCGCGCGGACGCTTCCGCGTGATCCAGCGGAACCGCGCCATGATCTTCGTCATGCCGCGCAATGTCGTGCAGTAACGCGGCGGCGCGCACAATTGCGACATCCGCGCCTTCGGCGCGCGCCAAACGTTCCGCCATTTTCGTGACGCGCAAAATATGTTCAAAGTCGTGCGCGCTGTCCGCGTTCGCGTAAAACGCGCGCGCTTGTTCGAGAGTGGGGAGGGTGTGAGACATGCCGAGATTATAACGCAGGTTGCGCGCGAGCGCGCGCATCGAGCTTGCCAAGGCGCTTGAAAAGCGCGGTCTAGCGCGGATTCCTAAGCGGTCTGGGGCGAAAGACCCTTCGGGTTTTCGAAAACCCGAAGGGTCCGTTCAGCGCGCGATACGCGACTCTGTGCTATAATTTTGGCGTGAGTATGAATCAAGTGATGCAAAAGACGCGCGCGCAAATTGCCGTGCGCGGCATTGTGCAAGGCGTCAATTTCCGGTGGTTCACGCAGCGCCGCGCCGATACTTTGCATTTGACCGGATACGTTCGCAATATGCCGGATGGCTCGGTGTATGTGGTGGCGGAAGGACTGCGCGGCGAGATAGAGAGTTTGACCCAAGAGCTGCGCGTGGGGCCCTCTGCCGCGGTGGTCGAAAGCGTGCAGGTGGAATGGCGCGCGCCGTCCGGGGAGTTTGACCGCTTTGAAGTTAGACCTTGAATCGCGCGCGCTGCCCAACGCCGCGCGTATAGCGCAACCCCAGCCCATCGTTTGGCAAGGCAAGCCCGAACGCGCCGCCTGGCTCGTTCTGTTTGGCGCGTTTTTTGTTTGTATCGCCCTCAGCGTTCTCGTGCCGACATTGGGCTATCAGTTCGTTCGTTTTTCTTCCGATACGCAAACCGCGTCGCTGCAAGCCATCGGCGTCACCAAAGAAGGGGATACGCCGGTGCGCGTGAATGTGCCGAACGCCGCGCTGCCGATTGCGATCAAAGAACCCGCGCCGGTTTCCGAAAATTACACCATCGTCACCGACAAGACCGATTCTTCGCGCGGCTTTTTGACTTTTTTCGATTACAGCACGGCGACCATTCTGCCGAATACGCGCTTGACGCTGCAAGAAATGCGCCGTCCGCGTTTCGGCTGGAGCGACCAACCGAATTCGGTTACGGTCGAACAAATCATCGGGACGGTGCGTTATACCATTCCGCCGACGTGGAAACACGAAGGCAATCCCGACGGGCGTCCTTTGCAATTTCTCGTCCGCACGCCCAATTTTGACGCGTGGCTCAATCCGGGCGGCAGTTATTTGGTGAACGTGACGGACGTCAGTTCCGAAATCGTCGTGCGCGAAGGCAACGCCATTGTCCAATCGCGCGACGGCAGCCGGCAGCGTTCGGTGGGTTTGGCGCAGCGCATTGTGGCGCAAAACGGCGCGCCGTTGGGCGACCTATTGCCCGCCGCGAAAGATTTGCTGCAGAATGGCGCGTTCGCGCAAACGATTACGTGCGATCCGAACGAAATCGGACCCTGGAAATGTTACAGCGACCAGGGCGGCGACGGCGGCAACGTCAACGGCTCGATTGGCATTGTCAATGCGGGCGACCGCCGCGCGGTGCAAATCAAACGCACGGGGTCGAATCAAAACAGCGCCATTACGGGCATTCGCCAAATTTTGGACCGCGACGTTTCCGATTTTCGCACGCTGAATTTGTCGGCGGATGTGCGCGTGGATTATCAAGACCTTTCCGGCGGCGGTTATCAAAGCACCGAGTATCCGCTCATTTTGCATTTGACGTACAAAGACGTGAACGGCGACCAGCATGAATATTTTCACGGCTTTTATGTGCAGAACGACGCCAACAATCCGCACGAGAACGCGGATCTCATTCCGCGCGCGCAGTGGATTCCGTTCGATTCCAGCAATCTGTTGGCGAGTTTGCCGTTCAAACCGTTTCGTATCGTCTCGGCGGAAATTTATGCGTCGGGTTGGGATTACGAAAGTTATATCTCCAATATCCGCTTGACGGCGGAATAAGCTCTCCCTGTGAATGTCTCTGCCGGTCTGTTCAAATTTCGCCCGAACGTTCCGACGCCCTCGACGCGCGCGCATTGATTGACGAACTGCAAACCGCGCTCGCGTTAATGTATCCCGCCGAAAATCTAGGTTTGCGCGAGTCGCAGCTGCGTCCACCCCAAACGTTTGGGGTCTTGCGGATTTGCAGTTACCTGCCGAAAATCAATTCGGCTGCCGCGTCGAAAAACCGATTGGATAAAAAAACGTTTGAACGCGCAGACGGCGGCGGAACGCCAAGCGCGGTTGAAACAATCGTTGAGCATGTCGCAAGTTCGGAGGAAGCATGAACCATGCAATTGCAATGGATACGCGCGCGGACATTCCGACGGATTATCAAGACACGCCCATCGGACGCTTGTTGGAATATCACAACATGGCGCGCGCGTTGGATGGCTATACGCAAGCGCCGTTGTTGATTGGTATGTGCATGGACCATCGCAAAAATTTGCGGATTCCCGAAAATTTTGCGTACATTATCCGCACGGGCGGCGCGAATTTGCGGTACAGCGAATTCAAAGTGTCGTATGCGATCGCGGTGGGCGGCGTGCGCGCGATTGCGCTCATCGGACACAATCAGTGCGGCATGGTCAATTTGATTGCGCGGCAGGCATTGTTTGTACAGGGTTTGGTCGACGCGGGTTGGGCGCGCGAAACGGCAGAGCGACATTTTCATCATTTTGCGCCCATGTTTGAGATTGGCGACGAAATGGATTTTGTCGTGAGCGAAACGAAACGGCTGCGTTTGCGTTATCCCAAAGTTATTGCCGCGCCGCTGTTGTACCGCATCGAGGACAATCGTTTGTACTGGATTCAAGAAACGTAACGGCGCGTTTGCGCTTGGCGCCGGCTCAACGCATGGCGCGTTTGATTTCATCCAACGCGCGCGGATTTTCCAACGCGCTCACGTCGCCGGGGTCGCTGCCGAGATACACGGCGCGCGCGACGCGACGCATGATTTTGGCGTTGCGCGTGCGCGGCAAATCGTTCACAAAATAAATCGCTTTGGGCAGCAGCGCTTTGCCCAATTCGCGTTCCAGCAGTTCGTGCAATTCTTGTTGTAAAATTTCGGGAGCGGCGTGATCCGGTTTCAGCATCACAAAACAGACCACGCTTTCGCCCTTGAGTTCGTCCGGTACGCCGATGGCGGCGCTCTCTTGAACCGCCGGATGCCGCGCTAACGCCGATTCCACTTCGGCGGGGCCCAATCGTTTGCCTGCGACTTTGATAACGTCGTCGCTGCGCCCCAGAATGTACCACAAGCCATCGTCGTCAATCGCGCAAAAGTCGCCGTGCGTCCACACATTGGGAAAACGCGACCAGTACGTTTCGAGATAACGCTGCGGATTTTGCCAAAAGCCGCGCGTCATGCCAATCCACGGTTTGCGAATGACGAGTTCGCCGACGCGTCCGCGCACCGAGCTGCCGTTTTCATCCACTACGTCCGCGTCCATGCCGGGCAAAGGACCCGCGAACGAACCCGGTTTTTCGGGCGTGAGAAAATTGCCCATGAGGATGCCGCCGGAAATTTCCGTGCCGCCGGAATAATTGATGATGGGTAATTTGCCGTCGCCGACCGTGTGGAACAACCACAGCCACGGCGTGGGGTTCCACGGCTCGCCGGTGGACGCGAACGCGCGCAAAGACTTTAGCGAATATTTTTTTACGGGTTCGGCGCCGTATTTCATTAACGCGCGCACGAACGTCGGCGAGAGGCCGAGCAGCGAAACGTTGTGCCGTTCCACCATCGCCCAGACGCGATTGGGCGCGGGATAATCGGGCGCGCCGTCGTACAAAAACATGGTCGCGCCGAGCAGCAGCGCGCCGTACACTTGCCAAGGTCCCATCATCCAACCCATGTCGGTCATCCAAAATAACGTATCGTCCGGTTTCACGTCGAGCCCGTGATACATATCTTGGGCGGCTTTGACGGGGAAACCGCAATGCGTATGCACCGCGCCTTTGGGTTTGCCTGTCGTTCCGCTCGTGTAAATGAGCATCAATAAATCTTCGGCGTCCGTTCTTTCGGTTGCGCTCTCGCCCGTCCATTGGGCGCCCAACGTCGCGATTTCATCCCACCAATAATCGCGGTTCTTGACCATTTCGATTTTGTTTTGGGCGCGCGGCAGGGCAATCACATGCTCGACGCTGGGCGTTTGCGCGACGGCTTGGTCTGCCGTTTGTTTGAGCGGCACGATTTGACCGCGCCGCCGCGCGCCGTCGGCGGTAAAGAGCGCTTTGGCGTTCGCGTCGTTCAAACGCACCGCCGCCGCGCCCGCGCCGTAACCGCTAAAGAGCGGCAGAAACACCGCGCCGATTTTAGCGATGGCTAAAATCGCCACTACGATTTCGGGCGTCATGGGCATATACACGCCAATCGCGTCGCCCTTTTTCAAACCGAGCGCGCGCAAGCCGTTGGCAATTTGCGTTACCTGCTGATGCAATTGTTTGTACGTCAGCGCGCGCGTCGCGCCTTCTTCGCCCTCCCATTTCACGGCGATTTGGTTTTCTTTTGCCGTTCCGCAGTACTTGTCGAGGCAGTTGTGGACGACGTTCATTTTGCCGCCGACGCACCAGCGCGGAAATTGGAAATTGCTCAAATCAACGATTTGGGCGTACGGCGCGTAAAACTGAACGTCCAATTCGCGCAGCATCGTATCCCAAAACCAGGCGATATCTTGGGTGGACGCGCGCTGAAAGTCCGCGAGCGTTTTGAAACCGAGCCGCGTATATTGCCGATACAAAGAGCTGGACGTGATCTGCGCGTCGGTGGGACGCCATGCCATCGCGCCGCCAAATTCAAATTCAGCCATGCTTGCCTCCTAGCGCCATTATACAAAAAAAATTCCCGCGCGGGCGCGTTCGTCCGAATCGTACGCGCGCGCTCAGCTCACAAGCGTCAGCCAAATAATTCCGACTGCGATGGTAAGAATGGTAATTGGCGCGCCCGCTTTCAGATATTCCATAAACGATAATTTCACGCCGCGCGCGCGCGCCGATTCCGCCACGATTAGGTTGGCGACGGAACCGAGCAGGGTGAGATTGCCCGCCAACGTAGAAGCCATCGCGAGCGTGAGCCATGCTTGCGACGGATTGGGAAATTGCGGCGCTAGCGGCAGAAACAACATCACGGCGGGAACGTTGGAAACGAGATTGCTCAAAATGACGGCGACGACGGCGAGGGGCGCGACGCCGCCGAACGCGACCGGTTCGATGATTTGAAATAAATAATCGGACCAGCCGAGATATTCAATCGTGCCGGTGACGACAAACAATCCCGCAAAGAAAACCAACAACGCCCAATCAATGCGCGCAAAAACTTTTTCCGGCTCGATGTTGCGCGTAATCAAAAGCGCCGCCGCCGCGACCAACGCCGCCACGGCGATGGGCGCGCCGAGCAAAAACGCGAGCATGAGCGCGCCGGCGATAAACAACGTTTTGCGTAACAATGGCGTCCGGATTTCGGTGGGGCGCGTGACGCCAATTTGAAAAGCGGGCGCGGAAAATTCCGCGCGGTACACCAGCCAAATCACACCGTACGCGATGCCCAAGCCCATCAAAGCGACGGGCGCGAGTTGGAGCATAAAATGGGTGAACGGGATGCGCAAAGTCGTGCCAATCAAAATGTTTTGCGGATTGCCGGTAATGGTGGCGACGGAACCGATATTGGCAGATGTGGCGAGCGCGATGAGATACGGGATGGGATTGCGTTTCAGCGCCAAAGTGATTTGTAAAACCAATGGCGTGAACATCAAGACGACGGTATCGTTCATAAACAACGCCGCCAAAATTCCCGATGCCAACACAATCCAGGCGAGCAGTACGCGCGGCGAAGACGCGCGCGCGATGATGAACGCGGCGACCCACTCGAAAAAGCCCGCGAGCTCTAAATGCGCGTTGAGGACCATCATCGAGAACAAGAGAATCAGGGCGCGCGGGTCGAGGGAACGGAGCGCGTCGTTTAATGGAATCGCGCCAATCGCCACCAAAATCACCGCGCTGACCAGCGCAATGGTCGCGCGATTCATTCGCAGGCGCGGAAACTCGCCAATCGCCACGCCGATATATGTCAATACTATGAGGGGGATGGTCAATACGGGAACCATAAACTCGCTTTCCGCTCTGGGCGTGACTAGAGCTATAAAACAAAAAACCCGTCAAACGTATTAAACGTAAGACGGGCAAGACGCAAAACGACGCGCGCTCATTCGACGATGAATTGCGCCAGAATTGCGAAAGATGGTACGCCGACGAAGTTAGCTGCCGGGTTCGGATCCCCCTTCTTGACCCTAGAGCGCGCCTCAAAAAGCGCGACGCTCATTCACCCCTTCAGTTGGTTCCTCCGCGGTTCATTTCCCAACGCGCGCTCGCAACGAGTCTCGCATTTCTGCGACGCGCCAATAGTCCACTGTCTCCTCCAGCCAGATTTCTATCGCGCGGTCATTTTGATTGCGTATTGAAACGAACCTTTGGCGTTCGTTGGACTGCCGTCGCGGCGCCAACGTTCCTCCCGAACGATAGAGCTCTGCAGCGCTCTTTCGTTACGCGCATTATACCAGACGTATCAAACCAGCAAAATACGGCGCTTTAGGGCAAACGCATTTGGATTTACCTGTTGGATAGGAAATGGAATTTCACGGCTGAAAAAAGCTTAAATGCGCCACATTCTAAATCGCCGCGCGATTTTACCTTTTTTTGACGGCGATTTCTAATCGCCGAACGGGTTCATTTTTCCTTTAGTTTTTTCTCCAGATACGCTTGGAGGACCAGGGCGTTATTATGTTCCGTATCGTGCGCGCTGTACAAAAGCGTCACGACGCCTTTGCGCGCGGCTTGCAAAATGGGCTGCCACGCTTCCGGGTTCTTGTTCAACTCGGCGGCGTATTTGCGTTTGAACGCGCTCCACTTGTCCGGGTCATGTCCGAACCATTCGCGCAATTCGGAGCTCGGCGCAACGTCTTTGAGCCACGCTTTGGCGTCGAGTTTTTCTTTTTTCAAACCGCGGGGCCACAAGCGTTCGACCAAAAAGCGCGTGCCGTCGCTCGCGGCGGGCGCTTCATAGACGCGTTTGGTTTGAATCATTTCCATGCGCCTTTCTGCAAGCCGGCGACAACCTGTTTGTGGTCGGCATCGGTGGGCGGCGGCGTTACGACGTGAAAGAGGATGAGACGCGTATCCGCGCGAATGCCGCGCCGTTCGCCTGCGGGAATGAACGCGATCGCGCCGGGTTCCAGTTTTTCTTCGCGTTCGCCAGCAATGAGCGCGCCGGTCCCTTCCAACACCACCAGCGTCAGGTCCACGCCGGGCTGATGCGCGGGAATGAATTGACCCGGCTCAAAGCACGCTTCGATTACGCGCGCGCGCTCGTTTTCCGCCAGCTTGACCGCGTTAAATTTTTCGGGATTGAACGCCGCCGTCTGTTTGTAAGATGGTACAAACACTGCCATTGGATGGCTCCTTGTCTCTGCGCTTGCGATTTGAAATGCGGGCAAGCGTTCGTTTATTCGCCTTGTCGTCCGATGACGCCGCCGACGCGGTCCGTGACGTTGCTCGGCGCGCCGTGCAAGAATCCGACAAAGACCAGATTGTTGTCCAACGCGCGCACGGAATGTTCTTCGCCCGGTTCAAAAATGAGCAGCGCATTGGGCCCAAAGCGTTCTTCTTTGCCGTCCGCGCCCGCGAACATGCCTTCGCCTTTTAGCACGACGGCGTAAAAGGGCGAATCGGGCGAGTTGTGCGGTTTGATGTGCTGCCCGGGTTCAAGGTCAAAGCGGAGAATTCGGCTGTGCCGATCCACATAAATCGGGTCCGCCTCCGGATGTGTGTCGGATGGCGCCAACTGGTTCAATAACTGAAAAGTTTTCATGCTTGCGCTCCTTTATCTGCCATGCTTATTTCCTGCCTTGCGAGTTCTTCACGCGCCAGCAGTTGTTCCGCCAGAGGAAATACCTCTTGCTCTTCGCGCACAAAATGCGCTTCGGTCATTTCCAAAACAGTCCACAATTTGCTCTTGGGGTCGGCGTCGGTTTGGATTTCTTCAAAGAGGTCGCGGACCTCGTCGTGAACCAATTCCATCATCTCGACCAGATGACGCGCGGTCACCGAACGCGCGCGCAGCGGTTTAAAGAGCTCTTCTTCTTCGCGCCGCGCGTGACTGTCCAGCGCGACGCTGAGGACAAACGCGCGCTCGCGCTGCGCTTGCGTTGAAATGCCTGCGACGAGCCATTGACTCATCGCCTCCATCAATTCGCGCAGCGCGCGATGTTCCACTAACAATATAGAAACAATTGTCAACTCTGTCAAGAGGGTTTTTTTTACACCCTATCCTTTGCTTTGACGCTGCGCGGGCTGATACGTCCCGGGAACGGTGTGGAAGGAAATGGCGAGCCGGTTCCAACCGTTGATGGCGATAACCGCCAGCGTCAAATCAACCAATTCTTTTTCGGTAAAGCTGCGCCGCGCCATTTCGTACACCGCGTCAGGCACGTGCGTTTCGCTGACGAGCGTCACCGCTTCCGTCCACGCCAAAGCCGCGCGTTCGCGTTCCGTAAAAAAGGGCGTCTCGCGCCACGCGCTGAGCGCAAAAAGGCGCTGCGCCGTTTCGCCCATCGCGAGCGCGTCTTTGGTGTGCATGTCAATACAATACGCGCAGCCGTTGATTTGCGAAGAGCGCGTTTTGACCAGTTCCAACAATTGCGGTTCCAAACCGCATTGACTCGTGTACGCGCCGAGAGCGCTCAGCGCTTTCGCTACGCCCGGCGCCACTCGATTATATTCGATGCGCGGTTCCATTTTATTATCCTGCGCCTTTCTCGATTAGAAAACGATACGATTGCCACAGCCAACGTCCTTGCCGTTCCTGCTTGAGCAGGCGATACCCTTGTTGTTCCAGCCACGCTGGCAATTCCCACCACGAAATGCGGTCCGAACTCAAAAGTTCCAACACGTCGCGCGGACCCATTCCCTCCAACGCTTTTTGAATCTGCACGAAACCGGCGCAGCCCTTGCCGCGATTGTCTATGCGTCGCGTAGGCGTCGGCTGCGCGGGCGCGGGCAAATCTTTGAGATCGCACATGCCTTTGATGGGCGAACAGGCGCGCCACAAAGGACAGGTGATAAAGATGCCCACCAGCCCAATGACCAAACCCAGCTTGATCAAAATCAGCTGACCAAAAAAGGTCGAAAACGCAGTTTCCAGATTAAAGCCGGTGTACGGATACGCTTGAATCAATCCGGTGATGACGAGGGTGGGCAACAGAATTCGCACCACTACGCGGAATCGTTCCAGCTGTTCCGCCGCCGAGATTACTACCGGCATCGCAAGCGTCGCGCGCGCGGCAGGCACTGCCACAAAGATATTCCAAATCGCGCCGCCAATCCAGAGCGCAAAGGCGAGGAGATGAATCGAGCGCAGAACCCACGCTAACGGCTGCATCGGGAACGTCAAATACGCGTCGAGCGTGGCGGTGAAAATGAGAGTCGCGCTCAAACCAACGGCGGACAGTCGCGCCATGCCCGCGTCAAACGCGTGCTTTTCGTCCGACGCAAACATGAACGAACGGGCGACGAGCGCGATGGCGATGAGCAGCGCCGCGACGTTGGCGAACCACAAACCGCGCGCGATGGGGTCGTCTGCCCACGCGTTAAACCACAAGAGATGCGGCGCGGTCAGAACGGCGACGAGCAGCGCGCCGCCGCCGATGAGGCGAAAGCGCTCTTTTTGAGCGATGGCAAATTTAGCGACGGTAGAAACTTCGGACGAATCGCTGGGGCGGCGAACGAACCAGCCCCACCACATCATGCCGCCGGTCAGCGCGCCCAACGCGGCGAAATTGAGCCAGCGCACGAACGCTTCTACCGGCTGCGCGCCGTGCATGGTCATTGTCAGCAGCGTACCGAGCAGCGAGGCGATGCTGATAAAAACGAGCGCGACTTTGGGGAGCCAATAACGGTCGAGCAAGCCGTCGGATGTGCGTGGTTTGCTAATAACGTTCGTACTCATTATGCTGCCTCCATCAAGGGTTCAGGTTGCGCCAGCTCTTGCCAAACGCGGGCGGCGATTTTTCTCAATTCGGCGCCCGCTCGAGAATCTTTTTGCAGCGCCGCGGGGCGTCCGTTGTCGCCGCCTGCGCGAACGCTCGGCTCTAACGGGAGCATGCCCAAAAGCGGTATATGCAGCTCGCGGCTGAAACGTTCGCCGCCGCCATGCCCGAACAGGTCATGCTGTTTATGACAATCGTCGCACTCGAAATAGCTCATGTTCTCTACCACGCCCAACACCGGAACCTTGAGCTGTTGGAACATTGCCACCGCTTTGCGCGCATCGTCGAGCGCGACTTCTTGCGGCGTGGCGACGACGATTGCGCCCGTGGGCTGCGCGTGTTGAATGAGCGACAGCGCAATGTCGCCGGTGCCGGGCGGCAAATCCACGACCAACACATCCAGCTCGCCCCACGCCACATCCGTCAAAAACTGCCGAATCAATTTGTCCGTGAGCGGACCGCGCCAAATCACCGGCTTGTCGGCGGGAACGAGAAACGCAATCGAGACGACGCGCACGCCATAAATTTCGGCTGGCGTAATTTTGCCGTCTTGCGGCGGCGGCAAACTTTCGACGCCCAACATGCGCGGCACGTTCGGCCCGTACACGTCTGCATCAATCAATCCGACGCGCAAACCTTGCTGCGCCATCGCCACCGCCAAATTGACGGCGACGGTGGATTTGCCGACGCCGCCTTTGCCGCTGCCCACCGCGATAATGCGCGCAATCGAAGCGGGCGCGACCGGCGCCGGCGCGGCGCGCGGGTTTGCCGTTTGCGGTTTGCCGACTTCAACGTTCAGCTTGTTCACGCCGGGCATCCGCCCGACTTGGGCGCGCACCGATTCGATAATGGTCTGCTGTACGTCGGGCGCCAGATTGCCCAGCGCGAGCGAGATTGTAACCAAGCCATCGCACTCGGCGACGCGCGACACCAATCCGAACGACACGAGGTCGCGGCTGTACCCCGGATACGAAATGCCTTTGAGCGTTTGCCACACTTGATCTTTGAGCGTCATTTTGTTTCCCATCCCAACGTTTGTTTTGCCGCGCTCGTCATCATTAACGGATTCCACAACGGATTCCATACCAATTGAATGTCAACCGAACGCACGCCAGGTACTGTTTGCCAGATAGCGGCTTCGGAGGAGCTTGTGATATAGGCGTGGAGCGGGCAGGCGGGCGTCGTCATGGTCATTGCCACATGCACCTGCCCTTCTTGGACCTCGACGCTGTACACCAATCCCAAATCTACGATGTTGATGCCCAGTTCGGGGTCAATCACCGCGCGCAGCGCTTCCCAAACCTGCTCCTCCGTTGACATTTTTTGCTCCACGCCAGATAAACGCTTGCTTGACTATACTTTGCCGATAAGCACTTTCCAAACCTGCGGACCCTCTTCTTGATATTCCCAAGAGAATTCGCCGTCGCGCTCGAACTTGAATTGATAATAAAGCGGCTTGGGGTCGTGGTCGTTGACCAAAAGAAACGCCGCGCCGGGCGTCAACGCTTCAAAGGTTCCAAAGATGAGCGAATGGCGTTGAAACGGCGGGATCGTTCGCACATCAATCGTTTGCGACGGCTGCGGCGCGTGCGGCACATCGTGCATTTCGTCCAACGCGCGCTGCTGTTCTTCGTCGGTCAGATATTTTTCAAAGAGCGGCAGATAGACGCGTTCTTCTTTTTGGAGGTGGACCTGGAACAGCGCGTCGAGCTGCATCAAGAGCCGTCCCAACTGTTTGCGCGAATCGCTTGCCTTGCCGTTCTGCGCCGTTTGCAGCGCGTTCGCCGCCTGCTCGATTTGGCGAATATAGTCGCCGATGAATTCGTGGTCCACGGTCATGGTCGCGGTGGCTTTGCCGTGTTCGCACACCAATTTATTCATCAAGGGGTAAAGACTTGCTTCTTCGCCTTGCGCGTGCGGATACAAATCGCCTTTCAAGAACGTCACTACTGCCGCCGGGTCAATATCGGCGCGCCCTTCCTCCAGCCCTTGCGCGTAGCTCGTAAGCGTTTTTGCCAATTCGGCATGATGTGCGCGAATGGCGTCTGTAACTTGACTCATCCAATCCTCCTGTTGAAATAATTCGAACTATTGCGCGCGCCGCGAAACAGGTTCATGCCTGCCGAACGCTTTGCTCGTGTTCCGAAATCGCAGCTTCCAATTCGCTCAGAAACGCATCCAATTTCAGACCATACGTTACGGCGACATTTTCCAGCGTCTCGAACGGCGAGACCGGACACCCGACGCACGCCATGCGATGACGTATGAACACGGGAATGGTCTCTTGCCACGCGGTCACTAGATCCGAGACGGTGAGTTGGGCGTCAATATGCATATAGTCCATAATCTTGTCTTTCATGTTACAGTTTATCCGGAATGTGCGCCGCTGTCTTTGCGCGAGCGCAAACAGGCACGGAGGTTGGGGAACTTGCAAACAGGGCAAGGAAAAAATTAAAACTTGCTTGCGGCTTGGCGCGAATCCTTGCCGGTAGTTTTCAAACTACGGGTTGGATTCTTTGGCGTGAGGAGGTAACGTCAGGTCTTCGGCGATTGCGACCAGATCGTGCGGATTGCAAATGAGCACGCGCTCGCGCCCGATTTCGACCAGACCTTTTTGCTGCCAAGCGTTCAGCGTGCGGCTGACGGTATAGAGAGTGGTGCCGCTCATCTCGGCAATGTCTTGACGGGAAAGGGGAAAATCAATCAGGATGCCCGTCTCGGCTTTGCGTCCGCTGGCGCGCACGAGACGCAGCAAGACGTGCGCGATGCGGCGTTCCACGCGTTCGGTGGCGAGCTCCAGATTGCGCTGCTGCAGTTCTTGGACGCGTTGGGCAAGGTGATGGATTGTGTTTAACGCCATGCGCGGATGCGCTTCCATCAATTGGAGAATGGTGTCCGTATGCCATGTCAGCGCGGTGGAATCTTGCGCGGCTTGGGCGGAAGCGGGATAGACGGCGTTGCCCAATGCCGCAATGCCGCCGAACGTTTCGCCGGGCTGAATGAGACGCATGAGTTGTTGATTGCCGTCGGAGGTGAGCTGCGTCAGCTTGACTTGGCCCGCCATGAGGACATAGAACAGGTCGGCGGCGTCGCCTTGATGAAAAAAAAACGTTTCGCGCTCGACATGCAGCGTCCGCGCGAGACGATGGATTTTTGCGAGGTCCGCCGCGCTGAGGTCGCGGAATAATTCAGCGCGGCGCAGCGCTTCGAGCAGAGCAGGGGACGCTTCGGGCATGGACACATTATACACTGATGTTGGCGAGAAATTTTTTTTATTCGCGCATGTTACGCAGACGCGCTAAAAAAGCCCGCTCGGCCAAGCCAACGAATCGGAACAAATCTTGGCGAAATAAAAAACATGGAAAGTTCGCGCAAATTCGCCTTGCTTCGCGCAGCTGCGCGTTTCTGCGCCAACCGCGCTCACATTTAGAGCGCTGTCAAGTCATAGAGACCCCAAGTGTTTTCATCGCGCTGCGCGACTCGATTCGCATAATTCTCGGAAAACACTTGGGGTCTTGATGTGCCGCGACTTGACGCAGCTCTACGCTTACGCTTGATCCATCTTGGCATAACGCGAGTTATTCAGCAAACCGCGCGCGCTCCCAAATAGGCGTGGCGTGACGATGATACGACGGCAACAACGCCGCATAACGCGTGAGATATTCGAGGTCGCCGCTTTCCACCACCAGCGCTTGCAGCCGCGCGTCCGCCTCGTTCCATCCGACGCGTTCGCGCAGCTCTACGGTCAGCGCGCGCGTCAGCGCGCGGACAAGGCCTTCGAGCGCCGCCGTTTTGGGTTCGGCGAGTACGACCAATTGCATGTGCGCGTGCGGCGACGGGTCATTTTCCGCGCGGTCGTTTTCAAGGGGATCGGTTACATAAACCGCTTTGACATCTTTATCGTAAGAACCGAGATATTCCGCGAGATAGCGCGCCAGCGCGAGTTTGGGCTCGCGCGGCGCGTCATCAGAACCGTCCATCCATTCCAGCGCGCGTCGGACAATCACGCTGGCGATGCTCTGCGCGTCGTCCAAATCAAAGGGCAGCGCCGTCGCCGTTTGCGCGCGCGCGCGGTTTCGCGCGCGCGCGCCGTGCCGACGTTTTCTTGGCATGAGCGCGGATTTCCTATTTTTGAATTGGCTCGCTGGAGCGCGCGCGCGCGGCGCGATATTCGGGCTCGAGCATGTCAATCAAAATGCGAAAGATATCGGATTCGGTGACAAGCCCCATCACTTTGCCTTCCGCCGACAAGACGGGCAAACCGCCGATGCGATGTTCCAACATCAAGCGCGCGGCTTGCGCCAATTTGGTGTCGGGCTGAACCGAAATCACCGGCTTGCGCATCGCGCGTTCGACCGGCACCTGTTCCATCAGATAACCCAGCTCGGAGCGGTTGAGCGTCGTCACTTCGGAAGGCAGCGCGCCGCGCAGATCGCCCAGCGTGACGATGCCCACGAGATTCTGTTCGTCCAGAACGGGCAGACGCCGCACGTTGTGCCGTTTCATTAATTCGAGCGCTTCGGGCAAGGCGCTTTGGCGGTCAATACAGATGGCGGGACTCGACATGATGTCGCCGACATCCACCATGCGCCACCAACGAACTAGATCGTCGTTCGCTGTATGCGGGGCTGCCGTTTCTTGCCATTCGTCCTTTTCAAGGAGTGGGTTGTGATTCATCGTTGCCTCCAGTTCACCGTTTGATTGTGAATTCAATTTATGCGTTCGGCGCAAATTTGCAGTGGATTATTGTTCGGACGGTTTCTCGGCGCCGTCCATACGGTACTATAAGCGAGACGCTGTGAAAATCGCATATAAAACGCCGTTTTGACGTGAAAAAAGCATGAAAAAAAAAGACATTCGTCAAGCGAATGTCCCGATTTTGTGCGCGATTTTTTCAATAGACGGCGCGCGCTTAGCGGCGACTCGCAGCGATTTCTTGGTCCGGCTCGGGACATTTCAGCATATAGCCGACGCCGGGAATGGTGAGGATGTATTGCGGCTTGGCGGGTTCGATTTCGATTTTGCGGCGCAGATAACGTACATAGGCGCGCAGATATTCGAGGTCGCTGCGATATTCGGACCCCCAAACCTTGCTCAACAAATCTTGATGCAACACGACGCGGTTGGCGTGGAGCGTCAACTCGCGCAAGAGGGCGAATTCGGTTCGCGTGAGGACGACGGGTTTGCCGCGCACGTGAACGGCGTACTGCGCGTAATCTATGACAATCTCGCCGCATTGGCGCGCCGCCGTAACGGTTTCTTCGCGGCGCAGCGTCCGCCTCAAGACCGCGCGCGTGCGCGCCACCAGCTCTTTCGAGTTGAATGGTTTGGTTAAATAATCGTCCGCGCCCGCGTCGAATCCTTCGATAATGTCCGCGTCCCGCGCTTTGGCGGTCAACATGATGACCGGCACATCCGAAAATTCGCGCAGTTGGCGGCAAATGGCATAACCGTCCTGGCCGTCGCCGAGCATAATGTCGAGCAGCACAAGAGCGGGCTGTTCCAGCGTAATCAATTCCAACGCCGTATCTCCATCGGGCGCATCCAGCACGCGATAGCCGACCGCGCGCAGCACTTGCGTCACCAACCGAACGACGCGCGCGTCGTCGTCTATAACGAGAATTTTTTCATTCATTTTATTTTGCTTTGGCTGGCGGCGCGCGATTTGGTCAAAGGCAGCGCGAGAAAAAAAGTCGTGCCGCGCCCCAGTTGGCTTTCCGCCCAAATTTTGCCGCCGTGCGCGTCCATGATGCTGCGCGCGATGGGCAAACCCAAACCCGAACCGATAGCGTCTTGGGCTGCGTTGGATTTCACGCGAAAGAATTTTTCAAACAGCCGATTGAGATGTTCCGGCGCAATGCCGATGCCTTGATCGGCGATGCGGATGAGGATTTGGTCGGCGGCGACTTCGCCTTGCGCCACAATCAAACCGCCCTGCGGCGAGTACTTGATCGCGTTCTCGACAAGATTTCGCAATACTTGGGCGAGGCGAACGGGGTCGGCTTGAAGCGAAGGAAACTCGCCGGAAAATTCAACGAGAAAACGATGGCGCGGGGCGGTTTGGCGGATTTCGTCCACCACTTTTTTGACCAAGAGCGGTATGTGTACGGATTGGAGTTTCAATTCCAATTTGCCCGCGTCCAGCGCCGAAGCTTCGAGCAGGTCCTCGATCAATTGAATCAGGGTGTCGCACTCGCGGTCAATTTCCTCCAGAAATTCGCGTTGGGTCGCGCTGTCGAAATGCGCTTCCTCCAACATGAGCGCGGTGGCATAACCCTTGATGGCGGTGAGCGGCGTTCGCATCTCGTGCGCCAAAAAACTGACGGATTCGGTTTGAATTGGCGGCGCGACTTGGGCGCGCGTTTGTTCCGGCGTCCGCCGCGCGCACACATTCAGCAGGCCCAGCGTCAGAACGTTGGACGCGGTTTGCAGCAAGGTCAAATCGTCCGCCGTGAAATTTTCACGATGCCGTAAATTTTCGAGAACCAAGACGCCGAGTTTGCGCTTGTCGTTTCGCAGCGGCGCAATGACGACGCCGCGCGGATATTCCATGCCAATGGCGGTCTGATACAACGCGCGCGGCAATGGCGGCATTTGGTTTATCAAGGCGGCGATTTGATTGGGGCTGACAGAGCGCAGGGCGCGCCCTTTGGCAAACGCGCGTCCAAAACTCGAATCCGGCAGCCAATGAATTTCGCGCAGCGCGTTGGGCTGGTAGCCGCGTTCTGCCGCAACGGTCAGCGCTTGCGTTTCAGCCGCATAGAGCCAAACGCTCGCCGCATCGGCGCAAGCGTAATGGTCAAGCAAGCGTTCGAGCGCGCGCGGACAGAGCGTTTGCTCGTTCATTCCGCTCGCCGCGAGTTCGATTATATCGGCGAGAAATTCGGTCAAAAGCGCCTCGTATGATTCGGTAGAGTTTGTAATTCGCGTTACGCGCAGATAGGGCAAATTTTAGATTTGTCGTACGTTCTCACAACCGCTTTTTTCTCTGCCCGTTTTGTTTTGGCGGCGAATAGGATTCGATGGTTTGCGTGATTCCCGCAAGTTTCATCAGGCGTGCGGCGTCAAATTAAATTGAGCAGCTGTATCAAATTCGGCAAAAAGAAAATTGTGACAAGCGCGCCGACGATGCCAAAGCCCAGGACGACCACAGTCGCCCACGTCAGACGGCGGATCAATTTCGGTTGGTTGGCGCGAAAAACAAACGGCAGATTCGAGAGCGCGCTGGCAAAGGTGGTGAGGACGACGCTGATGCCGGCGACGTCGTTTGGGATGGTTCCGTTTGCGGCGAGCGCCGCCGACGACGCGGTTGCGCTCGCGCTCGAAATGAGCCCGCCCAAAAAACTCGTGACGTACACGCCGATTTGACCGAGCAGATTCAGCGCGATCACCGAAATAATCTGCAACGCCAAAAAGACGAGCGCCAACTTGAGCGCGGCTTGAAGCGAAAAAGGCGATTCCAGATGCAGCAGCGGCGTATCATTGTTTGCGTTATGCGTGCGGCGCGTCAATACGATAAAGAGACCGCAGCTGAAAAGCATGAGCGCGAGAGGCAAGAGCGCATAGACCAAGGCGTGGGGCGCAATAAGCGCCAACAGCGCGCCATTGCGGACAATCATTGCCGCCGTCGCGAGCAGACTGCCGCGAAAGGCGACGTCGCTGAGTTGACCATCGGTTTCGCGGACGCGCGTCGCCAGCTCGCTGACGGCGACGGAACTGTTCACCAGACCGCCGAGAAAGCCGGTCAATTCGATGCCGCGCGTGCCATAGATTTTCCAGAGAATGTAATTGACGAATCCGATGCCCGCAATCAGAATTACAATGACCAGCACGTCGCGCGGAACGAGAACGTGCCAGGGGTCAACGCTCCCTTCCGGCAGCGCGGGATAAATGACCAGCGCGAGAATCGCCAAAAGAATGGCAGAGCGCAGTTCATTTTCCGCCAAATGCAGACTGAAACCCGAGAGCCGTTCTTTCCAAGCCAGCAGCGCGGCGATGACGACGCCGATGGCGACGGGCGTAAGGGTATGCCCCAAACCGCAGAGAATCCCCGCCACGTTTGTCAACAACAGCGCGGCGGAGGTCGTCAATTCGGCGCTTTGATCCGTGCGTAGGGTATGTAGGTTCAGGATGACGGTCAGGACGATGGTGCAAACGATTGTCAGTAACGCATACGCTTCGCCGAGCAGACCGCCGAGACAGCCCAAAAGGGCGACAAACGCAAACGTCCGCAGGCCCGATTCTTTGCCGCGCCGCTCGCGCTCCAAGCCGACAAACAGCCCAATCGCCAGCGCCAGCGCCAAGCGTTCGAGCGTTACGGGATAGGGCCAGTCATTGACAGGCAGAGTCATGGCGTCAGTCGTTTGCGTTTGGTCGGGCGCAGCGTCGCGATGGTCGCGTTAGGAATCATTTTTGCTCAAAGCGCGCTGGAGTTGGGCTTCCATGTCGCTCGAAAGCGAAGTTTGAATGAGCGTGCCTTGATAGGGTTTCAAGGCATTGAGAACTGCCGCTTGATTGGCATCGCTGCCCAAAACAAACAGCGCCGAAGTATTGGGTTTGAGTTTTTCGGCGACCTCGTTCACGAATTTTTGGTCCACGTCCAAATCCAGCGCTTTGGCAATGCCGGCGCCCACCGCGGCGCCCGCCGCGATGCCCAAAACCGGCGCCATAATAAAGAGAAAACCGCCAATGACGCCGCCAATCGCCGCGCCGATTGCCACCGGATGCCCGGCTTCGTCATGAATATGCGTTTTGCCTTCGGCGTCCTTGACAATGACGCGCATATCTTCCAACTTGAGCGCGCTGTCGCTTTCAAGTTGGCGCAGCGTTTTCGCCAACTCGCCGGCTTGGTCGGGCGTTTCAAACGTAATGACCACTAACTGTCCCATGATGATTTACTCCTTGTCAATATCTTTGCCAAAACGAAAAAATTCTCTGCGGAATTTCCGGAAATTTCGCAATTTCGATAGCGCTTGACAAAGGTATTGCCTTGTCTAATTGGATTGCGCGGACGCTGACGTCGCTTGCCCATCCGCTTGGCTGGCAGCCGAACTGCCGTTCAGATGCTGTACTTGATCGCGCCATCCGCGCAAGAGCTGATAGAGTCCGCTCGCCCAAACAATCGGTTTGCCGTCGTACGGCAAAACTTGCGGATGAAGGACAAAGGGACGGTTTTGTGGGCCACCCAAGCCGCCGTGATGGCTAATCTGGTTTTCAAAACCCGCCAGTTCTTCGGTCTGAGGGTCGAATAACGTGTTGACTAAAATATCAGGGCAATCCGGGAAACTGCTCTCGCGTCGGATATGCCGCGCCGCGTTGGGTCCAAACGGCGCGAGCGGGTCAGCGTGACCTTCCACCTTACCCAAGTCCACATAATTCACGCCGCCCTTGCCGATCGCCATTGTCCCATTTTTCTCGGATTTGACAATGACCAAGCCGATGCCCGGATGCTGCTGCAAACCGACGAGCAAATCGGGATGCAAATCCGAAATCTGTTCAAATGTCATGCGTTCTTTAGAATTGGTGAAATAAATCAGTCCGGTGCAGCCCGAACCAAAGACAACGACTTTGGCTTGGTCGGTCGCCTGCGCTTCGGCTTGTTCCTGTTTGGGGTCGCGGTCCGGGCCGACGGCGACGACGCCGTCCTTGGTCTTGTTTGCCATGGCGCGTCGAATCAATGCCGCTGTGCGCGTATTGTCTTGGGTGGATTCGGTCAATACGGCATTCCAATTGTCCCATGCCTCGTTCGTGTCTAATGCGCCAAAGACGGTCTGGTCGCCTTTGAGCAAACCCTTGACCAAATCTTCGAGCGAAATACCGTGCGCGGCTTTGAAAGTAGGACCCTCGCTTTGGCCGTGGTCGGAAAGCACGATAATGTGATACGGACGCGGCGCATACGCTAACGCGCGTTCGATGCGCGCGAAGTAGCGATCGGTTTCGTGCAGCGCTTCGAACGCTTCTTTGCTCTGCATTCCCGCGAAATGCCCCAGATCGTCATAGCCCGCATAGAGCGCGTAAATGGCTGGCACGCCGCGAAAGAGGTCGCCGATAACGGTGTAGGTGACGAGGTCTTGGAGCAGCGGCCCCATCATACCGCGCAAGAACGCGTACGCGGGATTGCGCGCGCTGACGACATATTTGGCGCGCGGGTCGCCGCGTTTGTGCGCGCGGCGCTGCGCGCTCGCTTCCCACCATTCTTTGACGACTTCGATAAAGAAACGCGCAATCAAGCGCGCGATAATGAACGGATTGAACAGGTAGGTATAAAAACGGGGTCCGCGGCCATAGCGGCGCGCGGTGATGGTACTCATGGTAAAGAGCGATTCGGCGGCGTCGCCCGAAAACATATTGCCGCGCGACGCGCCGCCGTCCGAGAGCAAACCCTTGCCGGTGGACAGCGAACCTTCGAGCGCGAACGCGTCTTTGGGATTGCCGGACATGATCATGCGACCCTGCGCGCGGCTCCACCAGCGATACGCCGGCACATTATCATTGTTGCCCAGCAAGATCCCGGTTTGCATCGCGCCGGTTTGAGCGGTGAAATCGGTTTCCCATTGCAGCAAATGATGCGAGCCGCTGTCCAACCATTTTTTTACGGTCGGCATGTGACCGTCGGCGATAGCGCGTTTGAAAACGTCAATGCTCAAACCGTCAATTTCCAGAAACAGAAAACCCGGGACGTCGGTTTTTTGCTGCACGCCGTGTTTTTGCACCATCTTGCGCGTAACGTTGCGGTCAAAATTGGCGTCTTCGTCCAACACGAGAATCGCGCCGAGAATGGCGTTGATGATCGTAATCCAAACCGTTACCCACAGGGCGGGCCAAAAACCGTTAATGGTGACGCCGGGGATATAGTTGGCGACAAACAAAGTCGCCACGCCCATCAGGATAAATGTCAAAAAGGGAAAGAGCAGCGCGGGCAGGTGCGCCAAGAAATTGATAAAGAGCCACCACACGCCCGCCTGCAATACGGCCAGGATCAGCGCAAAGGCAACGGCGCTCATAAAAGAACTGATTTGAACGTACGGCGAAAAGTAGGCAAAGAAAAGCAATGCCAGCGCTTGCACGACCAGCACGGTAAGAAATTGAACGACGCGTGCGCGTGATAGTTTCATGATGTCTCCGTATCTTGGCAGAGTTTTACTGTGTTTTCAAGCTTGTTGCGTATACTGCGACATTTCATGTTGTGCAGACGCTTGTTTGAATCAAGCCTCCTGCGCTTAACGCCGCGACGCGCGCAGCAAGAGCAAGAATAGATTGATGAAATCGAGATACAGCGCCAGCGCGCCGACGACGACCAAGCCGCCGCGCGCGGGATGCGTTTCGACTTGGGCGCCGATTTGTTTCAACCGATTGGTGTCATATGCCGTCAAACCGACAAAGAGCGCGATGCCGATAAAATTCAGCGCCCAGTTGAAATTGGACGACGGAAAGAACCAGCTAATGACCCACGCAAACATCCAGCCGATGAGCAGCATGAATAAAAAATTGCCCGCGCCGGTCAAATCGCGTTTCGTAACCAAAGCAAAGAGACTGGTCAAGATAAACGTTCCGGCGGCTAACCAGAACACCGAAGCGATTTCTTCTTGCGTGTACACCAAAAACAAGGTCGAGAGCGTAACGCCCGTCAAGGCGGCGTACAATACAAACAGTAAAAACGCGACGCCCGCGTTCATGCGCATCACCGCGCCGCTCAACGCGACGACGATGATGATTTGAACAATAAACAAACCCCAGGCGAGCCACGGATTCGTCGCCACGCGAATCATCAAATTCATGTTGCCCGTGACCCAGCCGGCGACCAGCGCGGTGACGACCAGCCCCAAGCCCATGACGAGATAGACCTGAGCCATAAAACGGCTGACTGCCGCCGGACTCGCTTCTTGAACGGTTTTGGTGTTGGCGCGTGCCATTTGAATCGCTCCTTGTTTTTATTTTATTAAAGTCATCGTTCCACTGTCCGCTTGCAGTTCTAGGCGTAACGTATTCCCTTGTACGCTATAGCTCGCGGTCTGCGTAAGCAACTGGATAAATTTTGTCGAAAGCGAATCGGGCGGACAACTAGCTTGGGTCATGACCGGAATCGCAATCGTAAGCGAACTCCCATTCGTCGTGTACGTGCCGCTGCCGGTATTGCAGTCCGCAAGCGCGGTCAAACTGCCATTCTCTGCAAAAGTCGCGGTATATTGATTTGGGTTGGACGGAGTGTATTTTGTGCCGTCATTCAGCGTTGCGCCCGTCCATTTCCACGCGCCAAGCAGGTTTGTGACCGGCGGCTCGGTTGGGATTTCCGTTGGCTGTGCGGTTGGTTGCTCTGTGGGTTTGTCCGTCGGTTTCTCGGTGGGTTGCGCGGTGGGCGGCGCTTGCGTTGGCGGCGCGGTCGGTTCGACGACATTGACTGTAATGGCCGCTTGCGCTTGGCCGCCGCAGCCGGTTGCCGTGAGAATGTATGTGGTTGTTTGCGCGGGCGCCACAATGGCGGAACCGGGCGTGGCGACTCCGCCCACACCTTGGTCAATCGCGACGGCTGTCGCGTACTGCACTTGGCCCCAGCGCAAGACGGCGTTTTGACCGCGTTGAATAATCGTCGGTTCGGCGGTAAAGAATTCGATGCGCGGCGCGCCCGGACACGCGGGCAGCGGCGTCAGCGTAAGGGTTGGCGGCACATTCGTAGCCAGCGGCGTAACCGTCGCAATGGTCGCAGGCGGCGCGGCGGTTGGAAAAGTTCCCGAGCCAAACATCATTTGACTGCCGTCTTGGAGTTGAATCACCAAATCGGGCCCGCCGGTAAAGTACGAGGCGGCGCTGTTTAATTGTTGAATGTACGCGTCCGAGAGCGAACCGGGCGAACATGCGGCGCGCGTGGTTTGTTGAATCTGAATCTGCAAACTCGCGCTGCCCGCAGTATAAACGCCGCTGCCGGTGTTACAGTCCGCCTGAATCTGTACCGCGCCATTATTTTTAAATTGCAGCGTGTACTGATTTGGGTCGGGAACCTGTAACGCATTGCCGCCGGAAAGGGTTTGCCGCCACTTCCATGTGGGGCCAATCAAAACCGTCGCATTGTTGGGCGCGCCGCTCTGGTGCAATTGCATTGTGCCCGCGCCGCCTTTGAGGTTCAATACCAAAGCCGTGCCTTGCATGGCAAAGGATTCGACGCTAAATAATTGCGCGGTGAATTGGTCCGCCAGCGAACCGGGCGGACACGCGACCAGCGACGAAATGCCCGGACTGATTTGCAGCGCGCTGCCGTTCACGGTGTACGCGCCGGTAATTGAATTACAATCTGCCTTGCCCTGATACGTGCCTGTCGTCAAAAATTGAATCGTGTATTGCGATGGATTGGGTACGGACAGAGTGTTTCCTGACGCGTCGGTTGTGCCGTTCCATTCCCATACGGGCCCGACAAACGGCGCCATCACGTTCGCGTTAGATGGCGGCGTCGGCGGCGCTTGCGCGGAGCCATCGCCGATGGCCAAGACCAAACGCGCCAACAATAAAATGGCGATCACGGCGCCGCCGATGAGCAACCATTTATTGATGCCGCCAGCGCCCGCGTTATTTTCATTCCCCATCCCGGATTTATTTTGTTGCTCGGACTTCACGTACACTCCTGTTCAAAATTTATTTCAGAATCAAAGTGAGAGGCAGCGCGTTAGTGTTGGCGCTGCCTCTCTGCCAAACGCTACATGTTGCGTATGTGGCGAGCTTAACGGCCGCCGTGCGCGATCATGTCCACCGCGACCGTCGCCGCGAGAATGACAATGTCGTTTTGCCCCGGCGCAATTTCGACGCCGTACGAATCGGCGATGCGGAACCACTTTTTGGAAGTTTCGGCGATTTTTTTGCCGCCTTGTTCAAACGTGTATTCGTGGTCGAGCAGATTGCCCTGAATTTCCATATCGCCGCTGCCGGGCAGGTCCACCGAAAAGCGTTCGCGCAACGGCGTAATCATCGCCTTTTTCACCGTCGCCAGCGTTTGTCCGTTGGGACCCTCGATCTCCATCGTGTCGCGTACACGCGCCATCTTTTCCTGAATCTTGGCGAGCTCTTGGCCGTGCGCATCTTCAAAAATTAACGTCGAGCGCACGCGCAGGGCTTTGCCGTCCACTTTGTACACGCGCTGCCCCTGCTCGTTCTCAATCCAAAAATCGTCGCCAATCGAAACTAGATTTTGGCGCATCTTGTAGCGATTGGCATTTCCGCCGCGCCCAAAGGTTTGGCGTTCGTCTTGACGCTCTTCGCGTCGTTCTTCGCGTCTGCCGCGCATAAAATATTTTCCTTTCTGATTCGACTTTAAAACCTATTTGACGTTAGGACACAGAGGTTCTGCTTGTCGCACAGTCAAATCATTTTGGTCGGTATATCTTGTCGAACGCCAACGCGTGCGCATTGGCGTTCGACTAAAAATTTATAGACTATGCGGGTTGGTTCATTTCTTCCCAGCGGTTATACGTCACCAGCTCCCAGCGTCGCGTGCTTTGGTATTGCGCGACACCGCCCACGATAGCGATGGCTACAAAGACGATTGCCCAGAACGGGGAGGTTTGCAAGACCACGCGCACCGGATTGGCGACCAATTGCGATGCCGGCAAGCCGCCAAACATGAATAGGAAAGTGCCCACGATGATGGCGGCGCCCAATACGGCGGTGGCGAGCAGGATAATCCATTTTTGCAGATTGAGCGCCAAGACGCCGATTGCAAAAATGACCGCGACGACGATGCCGACGATCCAGGTGAGGATATCCAAACTGGGAAAAATCGCCAGCATGATGCCGGTGCCGAGCGCATAGCCGAGCGACGCGCCGAGTAGCGCTACGGCGGCGATATAAAACAGGTACGAGAGGACCGCAAAGACGACGCCGACGACAAAACCGACAATCCAGCTGGTCACATCGCCGAGAAAGGTTGCGTGGAAAATCGCTTGAATGGTTTGCGCGCCGAGCCCGAACCCCCAGAAAAAGCCCCAGATGGGCAAGATGACGAGGAAAAAGCGATAGCCGCTAAAGGCGAGTACGAAACCGAAAAACAAAGCGATGAGCGACGCGCACATGAGCGCGAAAAAGGA